>TARA_R100001591_G_scaffold25236_2_pt1 | contig 15758 bp, 15 predicted proteins | sample TARA_R100001591 | Tara Oceans TARA_R100001591 (sample SAMEA2622725) | marine metagenome | biome: marine biome (ENVO:00000447); feature: surface water layer (ENVO:00002042); material: "saline water (ENVO:00002010), including plankton (ENVO:xxxxxxxx)" | depth 5 m
TCTGTATCTGGGTTATAATCCATTTTGACCTTTGGGATAAAATCCATACCTCGATTAGAAATATTAGGTTTTTTTTCTAAATCCATTCTTTATAATCTAAAATATATTTTATTTTATTTCTAAAAATTTCTAAAAATTATTAAAATTTCTAATCTCTAATAACAATTTGTTTTATTTCTTTTCTTTCTGTATCTAATAGTTTTGTTCCTCTAGGGCGAATATGTAGACATATGATAGTTTTACCTACTAAACATTCTGCGAATTGTTCATTATCATATACTATATCTAATTCAAATTCATTAATATTTAATTCTTCTGGGTTATTTAATGAGACATATAATCTCTCATATGGTTCAAAATATAAAGCACCGATTTCAGCTCCACTATTATCGAAGCGAGGTAAATGCATAAGAATTTTAGAGTAAGCATTACCTTTACTACCGACTGCTGTATTATGAGTAAAATTATTCAAGCGAATAAATAATGATTTAGGTGATACTAAACTTGGGCGTTTTATACTATTCCATACGAATTGGACTTGATCTGGTTTAGCTGGATCTACAACTGGTTCATTAAAGACAAATCTACCGTCAAAACCGAGTAGTCTGGCGGCTGATAATTGCTGTGTATACTCTGGTAAATATTGTTGTGATTGAGCTGTAAGTAATACCATATTAAAACCTTCTATACCACCATCACTATTTACACTCATGTAAGGATATACGGTGGTCGGTGCTGTTGCACTAAAATCATTCCACGATCTATTTTCTAACAGTTTACCCCACCTATCATATTGACCAGTATGAATTAATTGTGTACTTAATTGAGAAAATGGATTTTCACAATCCCATACATTTAATCCAGCGTTGTCTAAATGGGGATATGTAAATCTCTTCATTATTTCAAGAGTATCACTATTTTTCTTAAGATAAACTTTACCATATAATACACGCTGTAAATCGCTGACTGGTGTGAACTGACTATTTCGTGGAGCAGTAGGCATAGTAGTAAAATCTACTAATGGAGTATAACTCCCACCTTTTACCATGTAAGCTGAAACAATTTCACCACATACACGAAACGCTACACTATCATAACCAGAGGGGTTGCTGTCTATATTATACACACCGCTTTTAAATGTAGGATTACCAGAGTGATAATATACAACTTCTCTCATAACTAGATTACTACCGTGCCGACCATTTACTCGTGTTCTTCTATCTGTTTTTACGCATGATTGAAATACTCTTAACTCGTCTTCTATTCTACATACAACATAATCGAAGAATTGTTTACCATATCCCCACCCTTTATTTTGTCCCATTTTACCAGCATTAATATCATAATAAGGAGGTGCTTTCGCTTTAACTGTGCCGTCTGGATTATAATTAAAATTATTCTTTCTACATAAACCGATACACCACCTACTTTTACTATCTTCAGCTCCAGTAAAGTCTACCTCGAAACTTAATTCTGTAGGGGGATTATCTGGATCACAATTTAACGCTACTGGTTTATCAGCCAGTAAAGCACACGCACCAGTAGTAGATAAAGGGTCTGTGCATTCGAATACTGCCCCAGCATTCTCCCAGTCAAAATTAGCTGTTTCAAATTCACTAATTAAACCGTCTTGATTTGGGGTTTCATGAAAAAACTCTGGTAATTGATCGCTTATCGCTGTTTTCTGTTTTAAAGTGAATTTATATCCTTGAAAATGACCGTCTGCGTCATAATTAACTTCACACTTATTCTCAAGGTGAGGTACTGGAGTAGGAGGATCAGTTATAAAAGTGCTTTCTAAATATAAAGGGTTCATAAGCATTCTACCATATGCACCGAATACTTTTTCTGCTACTTGAGTAGGTGCTAATTCTTCAAAATTATTAGTTTCAACAAGAGAAGTAGCCACCGGCATACTTGTCCCACTTTGTATTTCTTGTATATTATCACTACCGACAACATTATCACTATCTACTTTATCACTTACATTCTTACCGAAATATAAAGCGAGTTTAGAATTGAAATTATTAAGCGAATATAAACCATTCTTATTTATCTTCACACTTTCAACAGCCACCTCACTATCTTTATCAATCTTAATTGTATCCGCTAATCTATTTGTATAAGAGTATGGTTTAAATATATTAGAAGTTTCTGGGCGATCTTCAAAATCTCGATTACTTGTAATAATATAGCTCATTTTATATAAATAAGATATATATTTTTTTAAGAAAAGAATAATAAAAAAAAATTATATGCATATTGTATAAATGTACAGAAATAAAGCGAAACAAAAGAAAAGCACAAAAGCACAAGTTTTCGAACATGATATAGTCCCAGCGTCTAAAAAAGAGAAAGTGCCGAAGGTAAAAGATATATTTGAAATATCTAATAAGGATAAAAAAAAGGTAAAAAAGAAAATTAGTAAATATTGATATATTTTAATTTTGTAGACACTTTTTAAGAATATTTACTATAATTATACTAAAAAAGTGTCTACAAAATTACTTTTTATAATCTAATATTATGTTTAATCGTCGCCGAATGCGAATTCATATGCAGAAATAAACTTCTCATATTTTTTGTCTTGTGGTTTTCTACTATAATCTACTAATCTATCGTGCATATCAAGAATTACTGGATTAATAAAATATACTGTTTTCTTTTTGTAATCGATTTTCGGTTTACCTTCTTTCATTTTAACCGAACCGTCTTCGTTGTATTGTTCTTCTAATATGTTTTCTTGAACGATATAGTCTTCACCCTTACTATTCTTCTTAATTACTGGTTTACCTTCTTTATCTAACTTATCTCGCTTACCTACTTTCTTCATATCTTTTACCATATTAACTTTTGTTTTAACATTACCATTTTCGTCATATTGTTTTTCATAAACTCTTTTATTATCAATAATATCTTTACCGAATACCTTTTCGTAGATATGGGCTAATGTTAAATTATAATTCTCTATATTCTGTTCTTTTGTATTTTTTTTATCTAGTGTTTTAAAATGATTATCATTATTTAATCTATCATATTCTACTAATTCATACATACTTCTCAATTCTTTTTCTCTTTCTGGTGTAGGTAAATGTATTACATTAATATCCATAGGACTTTCATTATCAGTTAGTTCTTTTCTAACTTCATTTAGAAACATTAAATAACCACGACGGCTTGTAGCTTTATTCATATTCCAGTCCTTAAGATCTTCTAATTCTTTTTCATATTTCATGTAATCCCTTACAACCTCCATTTTACTTACCCAGTTTTCACCTTTTACTTCTTTCTCTTCTTCAATTGTATATAGTGAATTAGTTAAGAAATAATCCTTAATATTTAAATGTTCTTTGACTTTGTAATTATCAATAAAAATCTCTTTGTAATCGTCTATTTTTTCTTGAGGGACTTTCAATACTTCATTAGTTCTCTGGACATAATCAGCAGTAGCGTCGAAATTTTCTAATTTAATTTCTTTATTTTCTTTTAGTTGTTTCGCTCTATTATTACCTTTCTCCACTTTTTTATATTCTGCAGTAAAAATAAATCCTCGTTGTTTAATAATATTAATAAAGTGAGCGAATTTATTAGTATTGTGAGCGTCTTTACAATATCTAAAATGAACTAATAGATTAATATAATCGTCGCTTTCTTGACCCATACACCAGTTATTTTTTACAATATTCATATCCTTTTCTAATAGATATTCTTTACAATCTTCAATAGAATTAAAATAATAATCACTAACTACTTTCTTATCAAAATAAAAATACAAATGATTAATATTTCTGCACCGAGCGATTTGTTGAACCATAGCAGTAGGAGCGATTGTATGTTCACGATAGACACAGTAAACATTTCTTTTCATACTACTATCAATACCATAAATCACTTTAGGACTATAGATAATTTTATCATGTTTGTCGAAATCTGGTAGTTCTTTTGTTTCACTTGTAATCAATATAACTGATGGATCATTTAATTCATTATAAATAATTTCTGCTTCTGTTTTACTATCACAACAACATAAGAATTTTTTTTCTTTTTTAAGTTTATTAATAATATGGTCTCGTGAATTTATTTCTGTGGCTCTAACACCTTTATTATGTTTGTATTTGTTTTTGATAAATGTAAAGTCAATACCGAATATATATAATAATTCTAATGAAGTATCACTAATATCTGCGTCGGTACAAATAATTTGTTTACAATTTAATAGTAATTCTTTGAGTGTATAAAATACCTCAATCCTTTTGTTTTCTAATGTAGGAGAAGTAATAAGATATTCTACTAATGAATTAAATTCATCAAGATAAACTACAAAATCATTATAAAACTGATAATATAAACCTTTACTTAATTTAGCGATACTATCTATCTGCACAACTAAATTATCTTCTTCTTCTAAATCTCTACCTTCTACATTCTGGTAGAATAAACATTCTGCTCCATTTTGATTAAAAATATTGTATTGTTCTTGACCGAGAGAAATTCTTGATACTAATGAAATAAAATTATGTTTTTCTTTTTTAATATAATGATTGAAACTGGTAGTCTTACCAGTCCCAGTATCACTTTTAATTACTACATTTTTGTATTCACTTACAACACCGAACTCTTCTGGATTTTTAAATTGTTCAAGAAAATCATATCCTAATTTTTCTTTATTAATAAACTTATCTGGTTTTGTTGTATGAGTATTTACCTCTTTAAACATAGTATATTGTAAAATATTCTCACTACCATTATAGGCTGATTGATTAAATACATTCCATAAACATTTTAATTCTTTATGATCTTTAATACCATTCCAGTTAATAATATTTTTATCTTTATCATAATTACCTTCTGCTTTTTCTTTTGAATATTTATCCCATAATGCATATGTATCGATTTTACATGAAGGGGCTTCATCTAACATTTTCATAGCTGTAGTGAAAATTAACCAGTTAGAATAATCAGTAAAATAAGAATTCGGTAGTCCAGCGATTACTAATTCTAATTCTTTTTGTTTAAAATTGTATGTGTATTGTGTTAGATCACAACCATAACTAATAAATTCTTCTACTTCTGTATCTTCATTCTTTACTACAAATTTTTTAGGTTTTTTAGTGTATTGTTTTTTAGTCGCTTTCTTCTTTAAAACATCTTCTTTAATCCATTCTTTAATTTCTTCTGGGACTTCAATAGGTTCACAATCACATACTAATTCATATTTATTTTCATATGGATTATCACCGATATAAGAAAAGGGTGCGACAATATAACCACCGTCGCTACGAATATCTGTGCCGAGATAATCGTTAGTCGTTTGTGTGCATTCTTTATCATATTTAAAATATAAATGAAAACCTCCACTCTGGGTCTTGACTACCATAGTTTCACTAAAATATTTAGAACCGAATTTCTTAACGAAAGGGTGATTTTTTAATGTAATCGGTTGTTTCTTCTTTTCACCTTCTACTTTAATTTTCATATCTAAATCTAAAACAAATATATTATTAATTTTACCAGTAGGTAGTGCCTTATTAGGATAAGAAATATTCTCTCGTAGAGTAGAATGCACTAAACCAGAACTTTCTGGTGTAATACCTTTACCATGAGGAGAATTTAACTGTGGATTTTTAGTTCGTCCTAATAAATCGAACTGATAATATTTCATATATGTAGACATTAGATTTTTATTTTCGTCAATTGATTTATTTTTAACCTCCATTTTTTCTATACTTTAATATAGATAATTATTTTATCTTTATATCCTTTTTTTTTACATACTTAAAGAAAAAAATTATAGACTTTTTTTTAGTATACTTATAAGAGTAATTCTAAAAAAGTGTCTACAAAAAAATATTTTTAAAAAAGTTTAAAATTCTCGATATTTAAATTAATCAAGAAATAATGAATAAATTAAATCTTCTGGTATTCTATATCTATCTAATTGAGTGGTAGTATTATTATCGCCTCTACCTTGTGCTTCTAATTTATGTTTAGCTCGTCTTATCCTTTCAGTATTACCGCAGTTAGTAGTGTGTATACTATCTACCATATTACCACACGAACCAGAACCGTCGCATACTTTAGGTATAAAATCTTTTTTATTAGTCCAGATACGAGTTCTCTTTCTATAACCCCAGTCGCTATACATACAATAATCTACAACATAATTAGGTAAATCTATCATGTGTTTACGATCTTTCATTTTAGAAGAAGCTGGATTTTCAATAAACCAGTAAGTAGGATTAAAGTATTCAATAATTTCTAATGTTCTTAATACTAATTTATCGTCAGCAGCCATTTCTTCTTCTTGAACTTCTTTAGTATATAATTTACCTTTTCTCATTCTATTTATCCAGCAGTTCTGTAATGTGCTATAATTCGTGCACGGAGGAGAAGCCCATACAATACCGAAATGATCTTTAGGATATTGTTTATAATCGAATTCTAAAATATCGACTTTATGTGTACTATCCATTAATAAATCTACTGATATAGCATTCCACCCTAAATTTTCACAGCATTTACCAACTGAACCAGTCCCACTAAATAATTCTAAAACATTCATTATCTATATTTTATATTATATTTTAATTCTCATTTAAATACATGAGATTAAATAGATTTGTTAAACAATTAATAATATCACCACTTAATTCAAACTTCATTTTAAATTGATCTGTAAAAAACATTTCTTTATCAGCTGTATTATGTTTGTGTGCGATTTGTATTAGACATTTATGAATTTCAGTCATTACTACATTATCAGTATAATTCTCTAATAATTGTCTACCTTCTGCGAGTGTAGTATCTCCATATTTTTTACTGTTGTTAAACCATTCTTTAGTAAACATTAAACTATTTTCGTGAATTTTTGTTTTATCGTCTCCACAATTAAATCCACGAATAGCAAAATCTTTTAATGCATATGTGATAATCAATTGATTAGATCCCACACAACCACAATTATTTTCTTTTAAAGTATTATAACTATATGTAATATAATCGTCTAAATATAATTCGTCGTCGTCCATATTAACTATAATATCATGTGAAGATTGATTAATCATTCTATTTCTTTTTGAGCCTAATGTACACTTAAAATCTGTTCTATAATTATTTGTATATTTAATTCTTATGGGACTTAATCTTTCTTTTACATTTTGTTCTACTTCTTCATTAGGAAAGAAGGGTATACTACCGTCGTCGTCTATTACAACCTCAAGTAATTCGTGGGGGTAAGTTTGTCTCTCAAGGTTATTAACAACCAGAGGTAAAAAATGAGGGCGATTACATGTGGGTATATTAATAGATATACGAGGTTTTTTAATCGGTTCTTCTTCGTCTCTATGCATTAAGAAATCGTCTACTTCTCCTTCTGTAAAATATTCTGGGTTCACATATTCACATTTCTCTAATTTACCAGCAACCATATTTATACTATATATTAGAAAAAAATTTTAAGTTAATTTACCAGAAATACCAACCTTTTTTAATGTCTTTAATTTCTTCTTTATTAATATCTTCTTTTTTATCGATTGACTTAATATGTTGAATTAAATTAACTTTGATATAGGATATATCATTTCTTAAAGAACTTACCGAATTTACCAATTCTTTTATTTCTTCAGCAACCTTTTCAATCGGTTTTTTTTCACTATCCATATATTATTATAAATATATAATTATATATTAAGATAAAATAAAAAAATGAATGATAGTAATAGTGAAACTTTAACTGGCTTTGATTTATGGACACCTAACGATTATAGTAATTTTATTACTATTTCTGCGGCTGCTATAGGTTCAACCCTTTTAGTGATCTTTAAATCTAGATGCAAAAATATTAAATTATGTTGTGGTCTTTTAGAATGTATAAGAGAAGTTAAAGAAGATAGTGAAGAAGAGAATGAAGAAGAACAACAACCACAACCACAAAGATTATTACCACCAGATAATCAAGATCCACCAAATCCATAATTATTTTCTCATACCAACAACTAATTTAATATCATTACCTTTAATTTTTTTCATTCTATAAGTATCTGGTTTAAAAAGTTTAGGATCTAATTGTCTATATCTATGCAAAGTTTCAGTAGTATCTACTTTTTTAACTTTGAAACCATTTTCTTTTAACCATTTTTCAGCTTTCGCTTTTGTATATTTAGATTTAAGAAATAATACTGATTGTGTTTCCATACCTTTCGGTTTAGGTTTTTTAGAATTCTTATACATATATTTATTATATAAATTATAATAATATAATGTTTGTAGAAATTAAAAAAAGCACAAATCCTAAAAAGAAATTAATGGCTATTTTTTATGATGATAATAAAAAGAAAGTAAAGACAATCCATTTCGGTTCTGCTGGTATGAGTGATTTTACAATTCATAAAGATAAAGAAAGAAAAGAGAGATATTTAACTAGACATAAGAAAAGAGAAAACTGGAGTATACCTATGACTGCTGGTTCTTTAAGTCGGTGGATATTATGGGATAAACCAGATTTACAAAAATCTATAAATTCATACATGAAAAGATTTAAATTAAAGAAGTATTAATTTTTTTTTCACATTTTTTTATTTTAGAATATTATTTATTATATATATTATAAAATAATGTCTTACTGGAGAAACGACGAATTAGAAAGTGTAAAACAAACTCAAACCTCAATACCTTCTGCGAATGGTTTATCGTATAAGGACGGAGATAGAATTGAAATTAATATCCCTCCTACTGTGCAACTGTTCGACGGCAAATCCTCATATCTAAACTTTGATATTACCATTAATGGAGACGACAACCATAAAACTCGTCTTGTTCTTGACGGTGTATGTGGAGGACAAATTTTACTGAAAAATGTACGCATTTTCGGTAATAATGTATTACTCGAGGAGATTTCTGGTTATAATGTTAAGGTTAATATGCAATACTGGTATGACGCTGACGGTTCATTAAGAAATTTACGAGCTATTAAAGAAGGTTCTTTAGTTCCTACTGTTGATAATCGTGGAGATCAAGGTGGTTCTGTTCCAGTTATGGTTGATACTGTATCATGTCCTTACTATGTGGCGAAGGTGGCTGACCCCTTGAATGTAGACTGGGACAACAACACGGATTTTGTCCAGACTAAACTGTCTCTGCCCTTACATACTGGTATTTTCGCAGAAAGTTTCCACGCTTTCCCTAACTTTTTATTCTCTCAAGGTACTCGTATAGAAATTGACCTCGAAGATAGTGAAAGGTGCTTGAAACAATTAGAAAGTGTTAATCGTAATCGCCGTCTACATATGAACCCTATATATCAGTCTCTACTCGGTGGTGCTGATACTGACTGGGCGGTAGGCACTTCAAGTGATCGTGTCTATTTACATTACGCTAATAATATGAACCAAACTGCTTCAGTTCCTTTCGTAGTAGGAGAAAAAGTAGGTTTTTGTGCTATTAAAAATCCATTAAGCGATTTACATATAGCTCATTTACAAGATAGTAATGGTGATTTTAACCACCCTACAATTACCGATATTCGTGTTGACGGAGCTGCCCCCGGCGGCCCTCGTGTTCGTATTACATTTGACGATACTTATACTTGTTTCGCTGTAGATATTGAGGCAGAAGATTTCTGTATGTATTCTTGTGCGATTGATACTTTCGCTGGTGGCCCAAGCAATATACCAGCCACAACTGATCTAGATGTTTCATATACGATTGATAATGTTGAACTTGTTGTCCAGCATATAGAACTTTCTAAATCTATGCAAGATAGTATGATTAGTGATATGCGTAATGACGGAGCTTTAGAGATTGATATTCTAACTGCGACTAATTACAAGCATTCTACACTCTCTACTAATCGTCAACTTACATTAAATCTACCTATTTCAAATACAAAGGCAAAATCTATGTTGATTGTTCCAGCAGATAGTACTGTTTACACCAACGAACAATTAATCGCTGGTATAGGCACATACCAAATCATGCGAGACTTTCAAGTCCTCGACGATCATGGTGTTAATATGGATGTTCTATCATTCTCATATCAAACTGGATATTCTGGTATTATGGATTATTTAACGAATTATCAGTTCAATATTGATGATAAACTTGTTCCTTCTCGACCAATTGAAGTGGGAGATATGAATTTAGGTCGCACGGTACAAGCCCAGCACCTTATCGAATTAGAAAAGGCACTCAATCAAGCTAAAATTACTCCTCGCTCATTTAGAGGTTTTGTAGACAATTTTATAATCGGTCGTGCATTCGCCCTCTTTGACGGTGTAGCTGATCTAAATAACAGAACTAATCAAATTCAATTAGCATATGAAGAAACAGAAGGAGAAACTGATAATGACCCCAGAGTTCCAACAAAGAATAAGTTGTTTAACTGCTTTGTATTCCATATCCGCACTATTTCTCTTAAGGGTGAAACGGTTTCTGTCCGTATCTAATTTTGTAGACACTTTTTTAGAATATTATTAGATTTTATATTTATTTTTTGTCTACTTTTTTTTATTCGTTATTTATATAAAGATTTTTTATCTATTATATATATATAAAAAACATTATGGACATGAATAATGAACAGATCATTAAAATCCTCAAAGCATATGAACAAAAGAGAGAAAGAGAGAAACAATATTATCAAGAAGTAAAAAAGAATGATGAAGAATTCATTAAGAAAAATCGTGAACGAGCAAAAAATCATTATGAAAAAAATAAAGATTTAAGAAAAGAAAAATATGCAAAAAATAAAGAATTAAACCAGATTAAAAGTTTGTATCGATATTATGAGAAGAAAGATAAAGTCGAACAATTCAAAGAAAAGCACCCAGAGAAGTATACTACTCTATTAGCCTCCACAATCATTTTAAGTTAATTTAATAATCTCTTTTTTTAACTATATTTTTTTATTTATTATTATATATTAAATATATATAATATGTCCTCATATGTAGATACACAACTTATAGAATGCACAAGAGCCAGTAGTGAACAAGTCAAAGGAGAAGGACAAGACGATACAAGTTCATTATTTACAAATAAATTAGGTGATAGTATTACCTTAAATGCTGGAGATAAAGTATCTGTTGAAAGAACTTTTATAAATGGTTTAGGTTCTGGTAATGCAGAAACAATCCAGTTTAAAGGTGGATTTATACACCAGAAAGTAAATAAAACGATAAAATATACAGCTATGGGTTATTTAAATGAAAATGATAATCCAGCAATATCTCCATATCGTCTAGGATTATTTAATGAAATCACTTCTATTGAATTTGAAGAAGAAATAACTGATTTACGAGATAATAAAGTGGATTATGTTATGGGATATTATTTAAATTCTGGAGATAAACCTAATTATATACAATTACCTCGTAGATTTCCAGCAGTAAATAGCACTAATACAGCATTAGCCTCAAATATTACTGGGACATATAATTCAAAAGACGGTACTGCTATGGGTAATACTTTCGCTTCTGTCCAGACTAATAATTATGTAAAAAATGACTGGGCATTTAGAGAAGGAGATAAAATAGGTAATCCCCCACAAAATAATTTTATATTAAAACAGAGAGTAGACAATTCCAGATATGCTTTATATGTAAGAGACCACGCTTATTATGACGCTACTATTGTAGGAGCAGACGCATATATCAACAATAGAGACGCAGAAGATAGATTAAGAGTTATGACTTATCCATACCAGAGATATAGAGAAAAGAAAACATTAGAAGTTCAAAAGGGTTTTAATACACCAGAAAGCGTAGCAACACAATTAACAAAACAATTGAATAAAACAAATGCACCAGATATTTTTAAAATAGAAGATAGTACTGGGACTGAATTTGTATTAACTGAAACAGTTGAAGGTGAATGTTATAAACCTTTTAATTGTGCGAGTATTACAGAAATGAGTTCAGCAAATTATACTAAATTTATTGATATAACAAAACCAATAGATAATGATATATTGAATTATTTAAATTCATTCTTTTTTATGGCGGTAAAAAGACCAGAGATTTATGACGCTGGGACACTATTACCACAGAGAGAAGCAGACGGTATAAATTTACCTTCTCCAGACGGATTTAAATTAAAATTAGATATACCTTTAGCAGATAGAAATAATGATAATGGCGAAATTGTATTAGATTTTGAATATACACGAGAAAATTTAAAAATGTTTAGAGATTTATTCGATGCAGAAGCATTATATCCACATGATTTATGGGATAGAATACACCAGTTAGGAGATTATCAAGAATATAGTGGTGAAGCGAATGTCTTAAATACTAGATTTGTGCATATGAATTATTATGGTTCAAATCCAGCAAACGCAGTCCCACCTAATAATACTGTTCAAGAATATTTAGGTAGTGAAAATAATGAAAATGTTTCTTCAATAAATAAAGCAAGTGGAGCATTATTTATTGATTATATACCAGAAGATCACGATAATTATTATGAACCAGATAATATCCCACCAGACCATTTAACATATGGTTTCGGTAAATCTTATCTTGACGGCGGTGTATACTATCTAAAATTTAGAATACCTTTTAGAAGTGATTTAGGTATATCCTCGAATTTCTTTAAAGAAGTGGGTTCAAGTATTAAAGCTGGTAGAAGGATAGGATTTGACTGGTGTAGCACAGCTTACTCAACTGCTATGATTATACCTTATTCTGCTTACATGTATGAAAGTTTTGAAGGTTCTGTATTACCGACTGCTCCTTCTGGAAATGCGATTACACCAGCAGATTTTAGACCAGCATATAGAAGAAATTTATTAGCTTTCGGTGGCGACGCAACAGTAGAAACTGATTATGAAGATATTATGCAATATGCTACTCAAACATATATAGGAGCAAATAATCCATTATTTAATTATGATAGTGTATCAAATAGATTTCAGTTAGGTCAATTTCATACCGCTAATAATGTAGGTAATACTTTTAATGCTGGAGATCCAATAGGTCTAAAAGCTCCACCAGACGCACAACCAATACCTATTAATGACGACGCTTCTAAAGTCTGTTATAAGATTAATCCCAGAATTACACCTTTCGGTTATTCACCTACATTTCTACCATATGTATTAGATAAAGATTTAATGTATGTATATCCTAAAGTACCACCATCAGACGAGAATATAAGACCCATAGCAGAAGCAAATAGAAATATTGAACCCTTTAAAATATTTGACCAGAACAGCGGTGTATACATATTAGATAGTGGAGTAAATGAATTAGAATGGGATAAAAGTTTCTGGGGTATTTTAGGATTTTCATACGAACAATTTAACGCAGAAGCCAAACCTACAAATGTATTAAACTATCGAGTAGGTGCTGAAAATTTATTAGATTTAAAATATCCTACGACTAACTGTGAGGTAGAAGTTAGTGATACTAAATCATTTATTAGTAATGAATATGGGGCAAGTCAATTTACTACACAAATACCTTTACCTATGTCTGTAAGAAGTTATCAAGGTAATCAAGCCTCAAAATTAGATGGCGGTATTAATTTATATCCATTTATAGCTCAAGAAACTCAATCAGTTTTAATCTCTGGTAAAAATTTACCTAAATCTATGTTAAATCCATTTTATACTATAAGAAGTGATATTATTTCACAAACTAAATATCTAGGTGGTAAAGATAGTGGTATTCAAATGCCTATAATCGCCGTTGTTGATAGATATGGTGCAGAAGGAGATTATTATTTCGGTACACCAAGCGATATTGATTTTACTATAACTAAACAAACAAGATTAAGTGATATTACTACAAGTATTCATGACCCAGACGGTTCATATGCATTATTAAATGAAAATAGTGGAGTTATATATAAGGTTCAAAGAGCAAAAGAATTACCCATAGGTATTACAGAAGAAATATTAAAGTCTATTAAAAAATAGTAGACACTAATTTAGAATATTTTAGTGATTATACTAAAAAAGTGTCTACAAAATTAATTTTATTTTAAAATAAATAATTATAAATAAAATATTGTCTATAATTATAAATGCCTAAAAAGAAAGTTAAGAAAGAAGTTGTTGAACCAGCACCAGAACCAGAACCAGAAAAAGATTATGTAGAATATACAACAAGTAAAGGTGTAGTAAAGAGAAAACAAAAAGTAGAAGATCCACCTTTCGAATGGTTAGAATGTGATTTAGAAGACGACGAGTTAGAAGAGTTAAACGAATTCGCAGAAATGAACCCACCATTAGATATAGGTGTGGATTTTATGCTTCAGTTAATAGCTCGTGGTTCTACTATTCAAACTGCTAAAAAGAAATGGAGAGAAATACATAAGGATCTAAAAGACGAAGCGTCTTTTATAAATGAAATGAAAAAACATTAAAAAAAAAATATATGCATATGATAATATGGATCAAGATAAACATTTAGATAATATACAAAAAATAATGGATTTGTTAGAAGATAAACCAGAATTAAGAAAGAGTATGTTATATTTTTTTGTAAGATATAATGAAATGAAAGAAGAGATTAAAGAATTTGTAAATGCAGAACCTTATAGTAGTGATAGTGAAATATCAAATGAAGAAACATATGAATTCGAAGTGGACGAGAATGGATTTCATAAATTAAAATAAGGTAGTTTTCATAATATTTTTTTCTACATAGTATATATAAATGAGTATTTTATTACATGGAGATTGTTTAGAAGAAATGAAATCAATTGAAGATAATTCAATTGATTTAGTTTTTTGTGATTTACCTTACGGACAAACCAGTTGTAAATGGGATTGTAAGATTGATTTAGATAAATTCTGGAAAGAAATAATGAGAGTAAAGAAATTAAATACACCTATCTTTTTCACAACAACTACAAAGTTCGGTGTAGAATTAATTACATCTGCACCGAAGAAATGTCCTTTTCGTTATGATATTGTATGGGTTAAATCCGCCCCAGCTGGTTTCTTAAGTGCTAAAAAGATGCCTATGAGAAAGCATGAAATGATTTATGTATTTTATGAAAAATTACCTTTTTATGATTTAAGTTCACATAAACATAAGTTTTTAAAACCGAATACCCCAATGGGAGAGAAACCAGATATGTATGGAAGATTATGGGATAAAGATGGTAAACCTTATGTTAAAGAAAAACAACACAGTCAATATGATCCACCATTACCAGTATCAGTTGTTAAAGAAGATGTAAGAAAAGATAAACATGAAACCGCTTATGGAAAGAATATACATTATCATAATAATCAACAAAAAAACGGAGAGAGTATATATGATCCACCATTACCAGTATCAGTTGTTAAAGAAGGATTAGCAGAAGGACAAACATTAGGGGATAAAGGTAATGAATGTTATGGAAAGTTTAGTTATTATAATAATGGTGTTAAGGGATATGATCCACCATTACCAACAACTATGTTAGAAATTAAATCAACACGAGGTAAACACAGTACAGAGAAACCAGTAGCACTTATGGAGTGGATATTTAAATATTATTCAAAAGAAGGGGATACAGTATTAGATGCTACTATGGGTTCTGGCTCTACTGGTGTCGCATGTAAAAATATGAATAGAAATTTTATAGGTATTGAGAAAGATGCAGAAATATATGAGATCGCTGTTAATAGAATAGAAGATTAATCTATTATTATACAAATAATCTATTATTATACCTCTTTTATATTAAAAATACTCCATTAATCTATTATTTTACCTATTTAGCACTTAAAAGAGACATTAATTTTAAAATTATTACTTCTTTATATA
>TARA_R100001591_G_scaffold13746_3_pt1 | contig 15710 bp, 17 predicted proteins | sample TARA_R100001591 | Tara Oceans TARA_R100001591 (sample SAMEA2622725) | marine metagenome | biome: marine biome (ENVO:00000447); feature: surface water layer (ENVO:00002042); material: "saline water (ENVO:00002010), including plankton (ENVO:xxxxxxxx)" | depth 5 m
ATTGTGGAAAAATAAAGTACATGAAGTCTTAACAGGTTATCAGGAACACACATATTTACCAGCAGAAGAACAATTTTCATTCTATCATCCTAAAACAATAGATAGACAAGAGAAACAAAATGATTTTTATCAAGGTATAATATAATGGCTTTATGGTATGAAAAAAATAAAGTGGTGTTTTTATCACCACAGCGAGCAGCTTCAACATCAATTGAAAAATGGTTAGAAAATAATTTAAATGAGTCACCTCAAGGGCATAGGCATCATATTTTACAAGAAAATGAAATTAAATTCATGAGAGACAATGACTTTTTTTCATTTTCGGTTGTCAGAAACCCGTGGGCTAGAGTTTATAGTCACTATAATTTAGAAAAATTACACGGAACTTTAGCGATGGTTAATAATACATTACCATTTAATGAGTATGTTGATATTTTGTATAAAGCTTATCAAAAAATATCTGACAGTAGAACCATTGATGGTTTTGTTTGTTATTCAATTTATAGACATATGTGGGAAGAACCATTGAAAGGACACTTCATACCACAATATGATAAATTAATTAAAGATGGTGAACCTGTTTTTGATTATATTGTTAAATTTGAAGATTTAGAAAATGAAATGAGTATTATAGCCGACCAATTGGGGGTTATACATAGCGAGTTACCATTGTATAGAGGTGGTAGAAGAAATGGAAAATATGAAATGGGTGACGGTGAGGGAAGAGATGGAATTTTAAAAACAAATTCTTATAGAGAACATTACTCTGATGAGAGTAGAGATAAATTGGCTGAAATTTATCATAAAACTATAGAATATTTTAATTACAAATTTTAAAAAGAGGTTACAAATATGAAAGATTTAATTATCTTAGCAGCTCATTTAGATGATTTTGAGTTGGGATGTGTTGGTTATATTATTAGACATCACAATGAGTATGACAATATTAGATTATATGTCGCTACCAATAATGACTACAAAGAACCAATTACAATTGAAAATGTTGAACAATTGTCTAAATATATTGGAAAAAATATAGATTATTCAAATTTAAATTATGGCTCTACAAAACTAAAAAGTCAGTTTGATGACTTAAAAGATGATTTTTATAAGTTAATAGATTTCAATTCAAGTTTTGATTTATTAACTCATGATGAAGAGGATTTACATACAGACCATACTTCTTGTTCTGACATAGCTAGAGGTTTATTTAAATATTGTGAAAGTTACATAACCTTACACTCACCAAGTTGTTTAAAGTTTTCACCAAATTATTTTATACCATTGTCTGAAGATGACTTTAAAGTTAAAGCTGAATTAATTCAAAAATACGATATTCAAAAAGACCACTCTTATAGTAAAATAGGATATTATTTATCAGATGAATATCTAAATATTGGTAAGGCTTACGTTATGGAAAATTACGTCAGATTGTATTTACAAAAACACAAATATTTTGACATTTATAATTTAAAAAAATGGAGCTCCTCATAGTGAATGTTTTAGTAATGGGAAATGGTGGCTCTGTGATTAATAATGAATTTGGAGAAATAATTGACTCTAAATTTGATGTCATATTTAGAATGAACAGATTTAAAACAGAGGGTTTTGAAAAATACGTTGGTTCTAAAACAGATGCTTGGGTGACAGTAGATTATGCAGTTGATTGGATAATAAATGGTCATGATGAGTGTCCAGCAACTCAACCACGAATTTTAGACACAATTCCATATGTGTATTTTTTTATACCCGAATTTAAATATGATTATGAATTTAATCGCATTTCAAGTCTTGGATTTAATCAAGATAAATATCAGATAATACCAAAAACTATTGAAAGTCAAATTAATTCAAGACTAAATTTTAAACCAGGTTGGCCATTAACTGGAACAATATTATTACAAATGCTTGTCAATGATTACGAAAATATTTATATTCATGGTTTTGATATGTTTGATAAAAGTTATGAATTTTATCATTATTACGATGATAAAGATGAAAGTAAAAAAACAGATTATTTTTTAAAAAATAATAAAGAGCATGATGTCTCTAAAGATAAAAAAATGATGGACATTTTTTTCAAAGAATATAATGTTAAGGTGTTGTCCAATTCAATAGGAGATTTTGTAGATGAGTAAAATTAAAATAGTGTTACACTCAACACCAAATGAACTTGACCAAGTTACTTGGATTATCGACCAATTAAAAAGAGCATCTCTATATGTTAATCCTAAAAGTTTTGTTTTAGATTTTACGTTGAATGTATCAGATGAAGATGTTGATTGGGAAAATTCAACGCTATCAAAACAGTATTGTATTGATAAATTTAATTTGTTGTTTGAAAGAAGTCCCTTTATAAACGAAAACAAAATATCAGAAGAACCGACTGGCTGTAATACAGTGAGAAGAAATGCTCTAAGAGCTGATGATGACACTACGCACATAATCGGATTAGATCCTGATTTACTATTTCCAGACAGCATTTTGTTTTATTTACATAACGCTATTTCTAATATAAACAATGAGTATTACATAGTTACACCACAAATATTTCAATTGTGGGACGAGTCTTGGGATATCATATCTCATAGTAATTATAAAAATACACCAAGAAGTGAAAAACTTTGGTTGTCAGACCCATACAGATTGTTTACACATGAAATTTCAGATGTAGGGTTGAAAAAATTACCATATTTTAAATTTGATGGCGGCTGGATGACATTATACAGTAAAAATTTATTAAAGTTAATTGACATACCTGATAGTTTAGGGCACTATGGATTAGATGATACATTTGTATGTGAGTGTTCTAACATTTTGTTAAGAAACCAATATGATATAAATCAATATTCATTAGAAAATTTAATCGTAATGGAAGACCGAGTGTATCGTTCAAATTCAATGGAGCCGTTTATAAAAATGAAAGACAAAAAAAATAACAAACGTGATATATCACAACAATATTTTAATGAAGAATTAAACAAATTTAATAAAAGAATAACGTAAGGAGAAGAAATGTTAAACATAGAAAACATAGATGAAAAGTATTATAAAGTGGTTAATAGTAAAGCTTGGAAAGAATTTCAAGAAAAGTTTAATAAATGTAATAACATTTTTGTTCTTGGTCATGGGGGTAATTTAGCTGTAGCAGACCATGCTGCAGTTGATATATCAAGATTAAGTAATGGAACAAAAAATGCACAATGTCCTGGCAGTGCAGTTGTCGCTACATCACTTATCAATGACACTAACTTCGACCAATGGATGGTTCAATGGTTAAGACAAGTTACATCAACAATGACAGAAGCACAAAAGAAAAAAACTTTGATATTTGGTGTGTCATCATCCGGTGGTTCAAGGGACTTAATTAAAGCTCTTCAATGGGGTTACGCGAATGGTTTACAATTAGGTTGTATAACTGCTCAACCATTGATTGAAAGAATACCAAAACTTTCAGAGGTAGTTTTGGAGTGTGAGTATTATCATACAGCAGAAGTGTTATCTCTTTTATTACAATATGAATTAACACATGGAAGTGGTAAAGTTTGTCCACCCATTGGTGGGAACAAACCAGAGGACATAGCTCACTATAATTCAAATAATGAAATTAGAGAACATAGTTTTCCTGATGAGATGAAAAATATAGCTGTAGATTTTGATGGTGTTATTCATAAAAACTCAAAAGGATATTATGATGGAACAATTTATGATGAGCCAATTAAAGGTTCAAAAGAGGCTTTAAAAAAGTTGTCTGAAAAATATGATGTTGTTGTTTTTACAGCTAAGGCTAAACCAGATAGAGGATTGGTTAATGGGAAAACTGGTACTCAATTAGTTTGGGAGTGGTTAAAAAAATATGATATGGAAAAATATGTTACAAAAGTTACTGCAGAAAAACCAAGAGCTGTGGCTTATATTGATGATAAGGGTATTAGGTTCGAAAATAATTGGAAACATGTTTTGGAGGTTTTAGATGTTTAGAACCACTAAAGAATTAAAAAAACGAATGGGGCAACACGAGTTAATTCCAAAAAGGTTAAGAGAAATGAAGAATTATTATGAAGGTGAAACTATGTACATAGTTAATTGCGGGCCCTCATTGAATACTTTGGATGAAACATTATTAAGAGAAAAACTATCTGATAAACTTGTTCTGGCTAATAAACAGGCTTATAATAAAGTTGGCTCTATTGCAGATTTTCATACTTTAAATTTAATTAACTTACAATCATATAATTATGAGTCCGATAACACTATGGTGATTTGGGAACTATTTGAGGATTGGCATGCTAATTGGATATTTGAAAATAATTTAAGGCATGACTTAATGTTGCCGGTGGTTGGTAATCACATACCTAACCCACAACGTATGGAAGAGTCTCAAGCTGGAAAATTAAGTTTTGAAGACTGGACTTTGGACAAAACTATTTATAGACAGTTTGGTCCAGGACAAATGTATGAAGTTGTCATGCATTTACCAATATATTTTGGCTGTAAAGAGGTTGTGGTTTTAGCTTGGGATATAAATAATTTAGACAAATATAAAGGTGATGATCCTAATGAAGAAATATTTGACGACCATTTCTATTCAACTGATGATAATGTTCATGGTGATATTCAATTATCTAAGTGTGGCGCTACTTATAGAGAGTTACAATTAGTGATAGAGTCTACCAAGTATATACACGAATGGTATAAATCAAAGGATATTAAATTAAAATTAATATCTGATAGAAGTGCTATTCATGAATCGTGGGAAAGAATTAAATTAGAGGACATAGAATGAAATACATAGGTATAATACCTGCTAGATATGCTTCTTCAAGATTTCCAGGTAAACCACTGTGTGATTTGAATGGTAAACCCATGATTCAAAGAACATATGAGTCAGTTATGAAGTGGGATAAATGGGAGAAGGTTTATGTTGCAACGGATAGTAATCGTATAAAAGACAAATGTGATGAACTTAACATTCCATGTTTGATGACATCTGATGTTCATACAGATTGTTTAGATAGGGCGTCAGAGGTTGTTGACATCTTGGAGTCATGTGGTAAAGGTGGTGATAGATATATTGTTATTCAAGGAGATGAACCTCTTTTTAATTCAAATACATTAAACGTAGATTTGACGCCAGAGGTTGTTAATTTTTATACAGAAGTTAAAGAAGAGCACGACTTGTATAATCCTAACAGTGTTAAAGTTGTCATATCTAATTTAAATAAAGCTTTATATTTTTCAAGATATACAATACCATATCATGATGAAAAAACAAGAAGAACAAACCAAAAATTAATGTGTCTTAAACAAATTGGTGTTTATTCTTTTTCAGGTAGTATGTTAAAAAAATACACAAATTTACAACCAACATACTTAGAAAATTTAGAAGGAATTGGTTTGTTAAGATTATTAGAAAATGACATTTCAATTGATATGAGATACACAGAGTTTGATAGTGTTAGCATAGATACCGAAGATGATAGAAAATACTTAATAAAGGAGTTATTGTGAAGTTATTGTGGCAACAAATTCCATCAACGATAATATCTGAATTGTATTGTAATTCAAATTTTGATGGAGTGGTTATAGATACAGAACATAGTCCATTTAATAATGAAACATTGTTTTCTTGTATTCAAGTTATTAAATTGTCTAATAAAAAATGTTTTGTAAGATTAGCACACTTAGATAAAATAATAACTAAAATGTGTTTAGATGCTGGATGTGATGGTATTATATTTTCAACTGTTGAATCAAAAGAACAAGCACGAGATATGATTGATTATTGTAGATACCCCGCATTTGGTGGAAAAAGAGGTCAAGGCTTGGTTAGAGAAAATAAATGGGGTAATAACAATTTAGGTAAAAGTAATCCAATCATGATAGCTCAAATAGAAACAAAGAATGGGGTGGATAATTTAGAGGAAATTACTGAGTGTGGATTTGATAAGTATTTAATTGGTCCATATGATTTATCGGCTAGTCTTGGGTGTGTTGAAGATTTTGAAAATGAAAAGTATTTAAATTACATAAAAAAAATTACTAACATCATAGATAAAAATAATTTAGGTATTCACATACCAAAAGATGTCAAGAATCAACACTCAAAATACAAGGGTTATGGTTTTGTAGCATTAGGTATGGATACTACGATGTTAATTCAACAAATAAAAGATATTTCTTAGTTATGGAGAATAATATGAATAAAATGACATTTTGTATATCAACATTAAACAACAACAATTATTTACAATTGGCTATTAAATCAGTAAGAGAGAATAGTCATTTCAAAGATGCTCCATTTGTAATATATGCTGAGAATTGTACGGATGGAACTAATGAATGGTTAGAGGAAAATAAAGAAAAATACAACCTCGATGTTTATATAGAAACTAATAATAATCCAAAACGAGGTATTGGTGGAGGTATGAACTTTTGTGCTAGTAAAGTTAAAACAGAGTTTATTAACTTTTTACAGGCAGACATCTATGTTGCTAAAGATTGGGATTTAGAATTACTAAAACTACACAAAGAATATGTGGGTAAGGATAGAGGAATTGTATTTAGTCAAAGGGTACAACCTGATATATTTAATGACACAGAAAGGGCTGGAACTATATTTGTCCCAATGGATGAGTTTGGAGAATATTATCATAACTTTGATGAAAAATACTTCTTGGAATTTTGCGAAGAATTTCGTAAATTAAATAAATTCACAGTCAGAAAAGGTGAAGGTGTAAGTGGTTTGATACGAAAAGAGGATTGGGATTACATAGGTGGTAATGATGATAGATTTGCACCAGCTTATTGTGAAGATATGGATTTATTTATTAGAATGCAAAATGAAGGTTTTAAATTTATGTTAACATCAGAATCTTTGATTTATCATTTTGCTTCAAGGGCTAGTAGATTTCCAGATGATGATTTAACAAAAAGACCACAAGAGTTATCTGATGTGGAACAAAATAGTATGAGAGAATTTGTCAAAAAATATGGTAGAGTGTCAGAAACAGATGAAAATGATTTTGTAAAACCAATGCCTATAATTGATGGTTCACCAAATAGAATTATACAGGAGATAAAATGAAAAGAGCTTTAATAACAGGTATTAATGGGATGGATGGAAGTCACTTAGCTGATTTACTATTAGAAAAAGGATATGAGGTATTTGGTATGGAAAGAAGAACTTCATCGCCGAATAGAACCAATACGTCTCATCTTGAGGGCAAGATAACATTTCTACATGGGGATTTAACCGACCAAAACTCATTGGTTAGATGTTTAAAAGAGTCTGAACCTAACGAAGTTTATAATTTAGGTTCTCAATCTTTTGTTGGTGAGAGTTGGAATACTCCTGAACAAACAAGTGATGTTACTGGATTAGGTGTATTAAGAATGTTAGAGGCTATTAGAGAGTATGGTAAAGAGGTTAGATTTTATCAGGCCTCATCATCAGAGATGTTTGGGAGAATGGTAGAGAATCCAGCAAAAGAATCAACACCATTTTATCCTCGTTCACCATATGGAGTTGCTAAATTATATGGACATTGGATTACAAAGAATTATAGAGAGTCTTATGATATGTTTGCATGTAGTGGTATATTGTTTAATCACGAATCAGAACGAAGAGGTATTGAATTTGTAACTCGTAAAATTACAGATGGTGTAGCGAGAATACACTTAGGATTAGAAGATATGATAACATTGGGTAACTTAGATTCATATCGTGATTGGGGTTATTCTCCTGATTATTGTGAAGCTATGTGGTTAATGTTACAACAAGACAAAGCTGACGATTATGTTATATCGACAGGTGAAACTCATTCAATTAGAGATTTTTTAGATGTTGCATTTCAAGAGATAGGTATTATAGATTGGGCTGGATATGTAGGACAGGATGAAAGATTTATGAGGCCTGCAGAAGTCGATGTACTTCGTGGTGATTCAACAAAGGCTCATGAAGAGTTAGGTTGGAAACCAAAAACATCCTTTAGAGGGTTGGTTGAAAAAATGGTTAAAAATGATATTAGGAGGTTAAGTTAATGAAAATACAATTTATAGTATGTGGTTGGTGGTATGATGAATTTGATGGACAAAAAGGTATCACGGATTTTATAGATGGTTTGGTACAATTACAAGAAGAGAATGAAAACATAGATGTTTTTTGGAGTTGTCATAAAGAACCAACTCAATTAGTTAAAGACAATTTTAAATATAAAGTGTTTAAAAATGTTGGATTGGAGTGGGGAGCTTATGACCAAGCCTTCAAATATTTAAAATTAGATGATGATGTATTTTGTTTCTTCATTCAAGATGATATAATAGTTCACGATTGGAACTTTGTTAGCACTTGCATAGAAACACTAACTGATGAAAAGGTTAAAATAATCGGAAATGGTTTCAATTATCCATCAATGATACACCCATCCAAAGTTCCAGGTATTAGTTTAAATTGGATAGATAAAACTAAAACATGGGTTGACTACGTTAGGGATGAAAACAAACACATTTATGATACAGATATTAATGCTTATTCAATGAGAGGTAGTTTTTTTGCAACTAAAAGTGAGTATATAAAAGAGATTGGTGGACTTGATTATGTGGATGTTCCACTACCAAATTATGCATTAAGAGTAGTTCCCAAAAATAGTGCTGACTCAGTTGAAAAAAATATTATGGTGTACGATGATACTGAAGTTCCTGATGATATTAAATACATTGAAAAAATGAAATTGACTAATGGTTTTGGAAATACCACCATGTATTTAAACGCGTATAAATTTACCAAGTTTTGGGGAATAGATGGTATGAGGTGGATGTCTAATAGATATAGAAAATCTAAGTTTATGACAGAATGTGGTAACGGACAAGTTGAACTTCCAGAGGACTCTAATTTAGTTCCATTTGACGTATCAAATCATTTAATAGTGGGAGAGGTTTAACAATGAAAACTATCAATGTTTTAAAACCTAAGTACAGAACAGATGAGGTGCTTGATGAAATAAAAATATGTCTTGACAAAGGTTGGACTGGAATGGGATTCAAAACTGTAGAGTTTGAAGAAGCTTGGAAAGAGTACACCAAATTACCACATGCTCATTTCATCCAATCAAATACAGTTGGACTACATCTAGCGTTGCATACTTTTAAAACACAAGAGGGTTGGAATGATGGTGACCAAATTATAACAACACCATTAACATTTGTTTCAACAAATCATTCCATATTGTATGAAAGATTACAACCTGTTTTCGCAGACGTTGATGAACATCTATGTCTAGACCCAAAATCAGTTAGAGAAAAAATAACCAATAAAACCAAAGCTATAATGTATGTTGGAATGGGTGGTAACATAGGAAACATAAGAGAGATTAAATGGATTTGTCAAGAGTATGGATTAAAATTAATATTAGACGCTGCTCATATGGCTGGAACATATACAAAAGATATGTCACCTGATGGTGGTGCTTATGCTGTAAGTCATACTGGTTATGAGGCTGATGTATCAATATTTAGTTTTCAATCTGTAAAAAATTTACCCACAGCAGATAGTGGTATGATTTGTTTTAAAGAACAGAAGTACGATAAATTAGTTAGACAATTGTCTTGGTTGGGGATTGACAAAGATACCTATAGTCGTTCAGATGACAAAGGTTCTTATAAGTGGAGGTACGATGTTCCAAATCTTGGATTTAAATATCATGGTAATTCAATCATGGCTTCTGTTGGTTTAGTTCAGTTGAAGTATTTGGATGAGGATAATGATTATAGAAATAAAATAGCTAATTGGTATGAAGAATTGATTCAAAAAAGTGAAATATCAGATAAAATAAAATTAGTTCCAATTAGTTGGTCTACTGAAAAAAGTTCTAGACATTTGTTTCAGATTATAGTTGATGAAAATAAAAGAGATGATGTGATTAATTATTTTTACAAAAATGAAATATATCCAGGTGTTCATTACATAGATAATACATTATATCCGATGTATTTTAATTCTTATGGAACTTGTCCTAAAGCTCATCAATACTCAAAACAAATAATAACTTTACCAATTCATTTAGAGTTAGATTTTAATGATTGTGAGAGAGTGATAAAATCATTGGAGGGGATATTATAATGGAAAAAATAACATTTTGTATACCAAGTAAAAACAATTGTAGATATTTAAAGGCTTGTATACCATCAATAAGAAAAAATGCTTATAGAGATGACCATGACATAATTGTATTTGTTGATGAGGATAATGATGGTACGGTTGAATGGTTAGAGTCTGTTAAAGATGAATATAATTTAAAATACATAGTTAATGATACGGGTGAGTTATATGGGATAGGAAAAGCATACGATAAATGTATTGAAGAATCAACAACAAAAGTATTTATGATATTTCACGCGGATATGATGTTGGGTAAAGACGCTGATAAAATTGCTTATAAAGAGTTGGCTCACGGACAATACATTGACCCAATGAAAAGAGTCGTATGTGCTACAAGAATAGAACCACCTCTACATCCAGAGAATGGAGAGAAGATTATTAAAGACTTTGGTATGTGGCCTGAACCTGATGTTAAAGAGGGTTGGAAAGAAAAAGAATTTAATGAATTTGTAGAGGAATGTAAAGAAAAATATGATGGTAAAATAACTATCGGTTGTTTTGCGCCGTGGATGATGTTTAAAGAAGCATTTATGAATATAGGTGGGCATGACCCAAGATTCGCTTCGGCTCGTGAGGATTCTGATGTGTTTAACAGATTGTATTTAGCTGGATTTGAACTAATACAATCTTGGGAAAGTTTTGTGTATCATTTGACTGCTCGTGGTGGTCAGTTTCAACACGGAAAATTAACACAAGACCACAATCAAAAGTCAGAGGAGTGGCAAAAACTGATGAATAATTCTACAAGAGAGTTTTTTAGAAAATGGGGAACATCTGTTTTACATGATAATTTATTAAAACCAATAGTGCCACCTAAATATGATATTGGGTTTGTGGTTCAAAATTGTAATGAAGGAATGTTAGAAGCGTTAGAACCCTGGTGTTCTACAATTTATATCAACCATAGTTTTGATGCTAAACACTATATTGATAGAGAACAACCAAACACAGTGGTTAACTTGGATGAAAAAATATTATCAATTCACGCTGAAAAGGGAAATGACATCATAGTTAGATTTGATGGAAGTAAGTTAAATCAACAAAATTTTAATTATATCACTCAGCTGTCACAAATACTAACTAATGATGATAACCTTGAGATTGGTAGTTTTGAATTAGACATATTTGAAATAGAAATTAAAAAAATAAAAACATATGAAAAGGAACTAATAGTAAATGATTAATAATAAAAGTGTTTTAGCTATAACATTAGCACGTGGTGGTAGTAAGGGGATACCGAAAAAGAATATTATTGATATAAATGGAAAACCACTTTTACAATACACTATAGATGAGGTTAAAAAAAGTAAATATATAGACCATTATGTGGTTTCTACCGATGATGTAGAGATACAAAATTTATGTAAAAAGTTAAAAACAACTTATTTTCAGAGACAAAAAGCTAGTGACACTCAATCGTCAGCAGATGCTCTATGTGAAGTACAACAAGTTATGAACAAATTTGATTATGTAGTTGAGATAATGTGTACAAATCCATTAAAGAAAGTAAAAGACATAGATGGAGTTATAGAAAAGTTAGATAAAACTGGAGCAGACAGTGTTGTCTCAGTAGTGAGAATATGGGATAACCACCCATCAAGGGTAAAATATATTGAAAATGATAAATTAAAAGATTTTTATCCAGAACCTCCTGAAAGTAGAAGACAAGACTTGACACCTGCGGCTTACGTTAGAAATGGTTCTATATATGCTATGACATATGAACAATTGAAAATGAAACAAAACAGATTAGGTGATGACACAAGACCATATATTATGTCAGAGAAAAGAACTATAAATATCGATGAACCAATTGATTTGGAATTAGCTAGGATAATGTTGAGATGAAAATATTATGTTTAACGCCAATTAAACACTTAGATGGTATATTTGAATATTTACAATCTTTTGGTAAAGTTGATTATTTACCAGAATCATCAGCCAATATCATTAGAGATACATTATCTATCCTTGATTATGATGTAATATTTTGCAATCCAAATAAACAGAACTATAAATTAGATGAGTACATTTTAAAACATTTTAGTGGCACTATAGTAACAGCTAGCACTGGTTTGAATCATATTGATATGGAATATTGTGAAAATAATGATATTAAAGTATTGTCTTTAACTAAAGACTATGATTTAATAAATGATTTACCTTCAACATCAGAATTAGCATTTGGATTAATGTCTTCAATGTTAAGAAACATACCAAGTGGATTCAATGATGTAAAAAATGGTGGTTGGGATTACGATAAATTTATGGGACATCAGCTAAAAGGTAAAATTATTGGATTAATTGGGTATGGTAGACTTGGCAAAATGATGAAAACTTTTTGTGATGCATTTGGTATGACTGTTAAGATACATGACCCATATGAGGGTTATGATGATTTGGATTTAATATTAAGAGAGTCGGATGTAATTTCACTACATGTTCACGCAAATGATGAAACAAGACATATGATTAATAAAAAAACGCTTGTAAAAATGAAAAATAATTCGTATATTGTAAATACATCTCGTGGTGAGATTGTAAATGAACACGATATTATAGAGGCTTTAAGAAGTGGAAAACTTAAAGGATACGCTACAGATGTAATTGAAGATGAGTATGGAAGCAGAGAAAATAGTCCAATACTTAATGGAGTTAAGGAAGGATTGAACATATTAGTTACACCTCATGTTGGTGGTATGACATGGGAAGGACAACAAAAAGCTTACAAGTGGGCTATAAATAAACTAAAGAGAGTGCTTTAATTTATGGAAAAAAATTCATTAATAACAATGAACCCAAAAATAAAAAGAAAAGGGTTTAATAATGATAATATTAATATATTAGCATTTACTAAAGAGGACACCGCGGTTTATAATAGAATATTAAGAATGACCAATACCCCATATTATAAAGATTTAGATGATAACAAAAAAAACTTAGTTGACACTGTGATTCAAAGTTATAAATATAAGATGGATGGAAAATCACCACTTGAAACGCATTACGTTTTATCAGGACATGAGTTGGTTGAATTTGAAAGCATTCATGATTGGGAGTTGTTTAGATACATAGTTTATAGATATAAATATAACAAGTATCCAGAGCTTAAAATTTATGATGATTATCCCCCTTGTTTACAAATAGAACCAGCCTCAGTTTGTAATTTTAAATGTGTGTTTTGTTATCAAGCTGATAGGTCGTTTTCTGCTAACGATAAAGGTTACATGGGTATGATGGATTTAGATTTATTTAAAAATGTCATTGATGAAGTAGAGGGTAATATTGAATCCATAACGATGGCTTCAAGAGGTGAACCGACTTTAAATAGGTCACTTGACAAGATGTTAGAGTATTGTAATGGAAAATTTTTAGGGATGAAAATAAATACTAATGCTTCACTTCTAAATGATAGGATGATTCATACTATTTTATCAAATGATGTCCAAACAGTAGCTTTTTCTATAGATGCGGCTGATAAAGAATTATATGAAAAATTAAGAGTTAACGGAAAGTTTGAAAGAACATTAAAAAATGTTAAAAGGTTTAATGAAATAAAAGCAAAACACTATCCAACTTCAAGAGTTGTAACTCGTATTTCTGGCGTAAAAGTAAATGAGATGCAAGATGTTGATAAACAAGTTGAAACTTGGTCTCAATACGCAGACATTGTTGCGTTTACTAATTATATCCCGTGGGAAAGTTCTTATGAAAATGAGCTAAGTGGTGTGGAAGAACCTTGTACTGAATTGTGGAGAAGAATGTTTGTTTGGTGGAATGGTATTGTAAACCCATGTGATTATGACTATAAATCTACATTAAGTAAATGGAATGTGAAAACAAAATCTATATCAAAGATTTGGAACTCATCAATTTATAATGAATTAAGACAAAAACATTTAGATAACAAAAGAAATGAAGTTGAACCTTGTAAAAGATGTATAATGGCGTAATGATATCAATAATTGGTTATAAAAATCACTCTATTAGATTACAAAACATTCTGAGTAAAATGGGTGTGGATACTCATTTATGGAATCATAATACTGATAATTTTTCTGATATAATAAATTCAGACGCAATTGTAATAGCTTCACCAAATGATACTCACATAAATTACATAAAAAAAATATTAAATGAAACATCAGCGTATGTTTTTTGTGAAAAACCACCCGTGACAAACTTAAAAGATTTAGAGTATTTAAATAATTTAAGTGATGACAAAAAAGAAAGAATATTTTTTAATTTTAACTATAGATTTTCTGATTTACCTCAAATGATTAAAAAATATAAACATATAATTGGTAAACCTGTGCATTTTAATTTTATCAGTTCACATGGTTTAGCTCTAAAAGATTCATTTGAGAATAATTGGAGATTTACAACAGATGATGATTTGATGGGAGTTTATGGCACAGTGGCCGTACACTACATTGACTTGTGTTTGTGGTTACTTGGTGAGTGTATAGAAACAAATATACACAAATCTAATTTTTCAAATTCAAAAACAGCAGATTCAATATCAATTGACATGAAATTTAAAAATGGGTGCACAGTTAATATCTTTGTTTCATATGTTACACCATTTATAAATAAATCTGATTTAATATTTGATAATGCTATTTTTGAACTTGATAATGGAAAATTAAATTTATATGAACCAAGAGAATCATTTGATGATGTTGGTAATTTTGTAAAACCTCATGGTAAATGTATATCAAATTTTGATAAGTCTAAACACTATTATGATAACTCAATAGGAGAGACATTATCTTTTTTTGTGAATAATGTAAAAAATAAAAACAAATTTTCAATAGATGATTTTCAAATTTCTATGGAAACTAATAAAATTTTAATAAATAATTTAAGGAGAATAAATGACTAAATTAATAGCAGAAATAGGTTGGAATCATATGGGTGATATGGCGTTAGCTAAAGATATGATTACAGCCGCGAAAGAAAGTGGCTGTGATTTTGCAAAGTTTCAAACTTGGAGTGTTGATAGATTAAAACCAGGTGTTTGGGATACTGATGGTAGAAGAGAAATATATGAGAAAGCAGAACTAGATTTAGATAAACATATTGAGTTAAAAAACTATTGTGATAAAATTGATATAGGATTCATGTCATCAGTATTTTCGATTCAGGACGCTGAATTGTTAAGTAAAGTGGTTACAGACTACGTTAAAATACCAAGTTTTGAATCAAGAAATGAAAACTTAATTCATCATTGTTTAAAATATTTTAGTCATATTCTCATATCGACAGGCACATCTATGTACGATGAAATTAAACTAAATACAAAATTTTTAGGTGATGACAGATTTACTTTATTACATTGTGTGTCATCTTACCCTTGTAAATTAGATATTGTAAATTTACCAAGAATACAAGATTTAAAAACACTATCAAGGTCTGTTGGTTTTAGTGACCACACACGAGGTATAGAGTCCGCTGTTTTATCACTAAGTTATGGTGTAAAATACATTGAAAAACATTTTACCATAGATAATGATTTACCTGGCAGAGACAACAAGTTTGCTGTGTTGCC
>TARA_R100001591_G_scaffold102368_1_pt1 | contig 15666 bp, 19 predicted proteins | sample TARA_R100001591 | Tara Oceans TARA_R100001591 (sample SAMEA2622725) | marine metagenome | biome: marine biome (ENVO:00000447); feature: surface water layer (ENVO:00002042); material: "saline water (ENVO:00002010), including plankton (ENVO:xxxxxxxx)" | depth 5 m
GTTACACCTGCCGACGAATATATATCGTCGTTGTAATCTATTTGTTCGTATATTTTTGCAAGATTAAATATGCTATTTTGCGTTTCATCCCTAAAAGCGTGTTCTTCTGTACGTGGAAACTGCCTATACATTTCGTTTAAGGCATCCTGGTCTCCTTTTAAGCCATCAACTTCATTGTTCCAATGATCTATAACCCCTACCTCAATAAGGTCTCCATACGGGCCTTCAATTGGTTTTTGCGGCGTATCAAAGACAGGGTTTCCAAAAGAATCAATGAATCCTTCGTAGTTCCATTCCATAGGTATGAACAAAGAATATAATCCTGAGCGAGTCTGTCCATTGGCGTTTCGCTTTGTAACGTCCGAATCATAATATAGTTTTTTAAAGTTTTCGCCACCTTTGTCTAAAGCATTGCTTGTAGACCCCATCATACATTTACCAATAACTCTGCTCCCTAATCTTAGCGTTGTCTTCGTGACTCGCCAGTTGTTGAGGATGTTGTCCGGCCGTTCCCATTTGCCCGATTCGTCGTGTACGAGGAGCTTGAGTTTTTCACCGTCATAGGAGTTGTCACCCGTGTTCTTCCAGTCGATTGTTGTGTCAAGTCCTTGTAGCTCTTCCCGCGTCTGCCCTGACTGTATAGATTTACGCGTGAGTTTTGAGGCGGGTACTCTATATGCAAGCTCGGTTTTGGGACGATCCATACCGTCTTGTATTGGTTTAAAAAAGAACGGGTAGTTAACGGATATTGGAACAACTTTATCTGTGAACATTTTCTTAGCGTCAGCCCCAGATTTGGACAGTATGCCAAACCGTGAATCGGACGATATTGTTGCCATGTTAACAGCTTCTGATGATGCCATGAATGAAAAGCCAGAGCGTCTGTTTTTGAGATAGCACATTCCATAACACCGTGAATCGGCTTTACATGCTTCCCAAAATATAAAGAATAATCTGTTTGCTTCTCTAAATTCAGGGGCCCCAACGTCAATCTTACTCCACTGCAAGTACATGTAATGAGTGCCAGTAATATAAGTAGGCTTGTCCTTGTTATAGAACCAATGACCTTCATCACGTCTTTTAAACTCTTCATCTATATATGGTTCCCATTGATCTTTGAATTCTTCTGGATAGTTTTTCCAATCAAAGATTGTTTTTATTCTATTTAACTCTTTAGGGTATTCGCTTTTGCTCCATTTATTTTTGCCCTTAGTAATCTTTGTAGGCATAGGAGGCAGCGCAATCTTTAAATTTTGTATGCTATACACATCGCCAATTTGCCCTGTCTTACTAATAACTACAATATCATTTTCTTTATCATAGCCATATTTCCATCTACGCGCTTTGTTGTGACGTTTGAGCGTGTTTATTTTAATCGGCTCAATAACCTCAAATAAAGTTTGCTCGTACATTACCTTGATCTTTTTTCTGCAAAACCGCTAAATGCTTCTTTTTTTTCTTCTTTAGGTTTATTTAACAGTATTGCTTTTTCTTCTTCTATTCTATTCAGAATCTCAAACGCATCAAATATCGCAAGCTTTTTAGTCGCCGCTGCATTCTTAAGCCTATCTGCAGAAACATCATCTTCTGTGTTTGTTATGATTTTTTCTTCTGCAACATGTATAAGCTCATCCACCGCTTTGTAGCCAGCTCGGATTATATTCTGTTTCGTCTCCTTGATATTCATATTTAATAGAAATTGAATTTGTTAACACCCTATACATTCTTTCGCCATCAACAACAAATTCATATTCGCTGCTTGGCGTAAAACCTACAAGATCATTTTTATTAATACCGTTTTTTTGAAGCTCTTTGTCTACAAACTTTATTATGCCTATTAAAGGTCTTTCTGGATTTGTATCAAATTTATCTATTGATTCAATAGGTTTTACAAAACAATATCCTTTTGGCGCTACCCATTCTTTGTTTCGTTTATATAAAAAAACTTGCGATGGGTCTACAAAGTACTCGTTTTCTTTAAAGAACCCTCTACTGTTTTTTTCTTTGCCATATACATCATACCATCTTCTAAAAACATTATGATGCAATATAACTTCATCACCTTTTTTAATATCTGTTTTTACTTCAACAGGTGTTTCTAAAACAACGCCGTTTCTGCTCACATATCTATGATCAGATATTTCGGTATTTAATATTAATTCTTTATCGCCTACAGATTTTTTATTATTGTATCTATCTTCTTTTGGGGCTATAATAAAATTAAATATACTTCGCATTAATATTCTAGGTTGTATTCTACTGCTACTGCCATGTTTTTATTAAAATCTTTCCAGGGCAGCACGTCGTTATGTTTTTTAATATAAATACTATATTTATCATCGGCTTCAACTATATCACAAATAATATGCCCCCCGTAAACCTCTTGGCCTACGGAGTAATGCATAGCTTCATTTTTATAGTCTCTACCGATACTAATCTTTCTTATTAGATTCATCTTCTTCGGTTATTTCTGTATAACTGCCGTCTTCAAGATTTATAGTAATTTTACCATATTCTTCTTCAAGTTTATCTTGCAGTTTTTTTAATCCGTCTTGCAATCCTGCGGACTCATGCAATAACCCGTGTTTTTGAAGCTCAATACCACCTAATTGCGATTGGATTGTATTTAATTCTTTAACTATTCCTTGTAGCTTTTCAAGCTCTTCTTTTTTAATTTTTGACATAATAATTTTATTTAATTAAACTGATTATCTATACGTTAAATAATTACCTGTTTTGTTTAGTTTTTACCAAGGCACTTCTTTAGTGACTGCTGAAGGTGTAATTATATCGGCTAATGCCGTGTCAACTGATAATTTCATAGCTGTTACGTCTAAAACATTTTCTATCCATCCTATTACTGTTGATTCTTCCAAATCTGCAAAAGCAGTAAAATTTTCAGAATCAGGATCTCCAACTTGAACAACACCTAAAAAATTAGCTGAGTAAGGATTGCCATCGGAATCGTTTTGATCGGATGTAGCTATATAAGAATAGTGCACACCGTATACAACATCCGTTAAAGAGTTTTTAGTTGGATATGTATCTAATGCATTAATTTTCCATGAATATGTTGTTGCCATTTTAATTATTTTCTAATGTTTGTATTCGTGTTTCTAAATTTTCTATTTTAGCAATTGCTTCTTTTAATGCTGCTGTAAGCAAAGGTATTATTTTAGCTTGGTCAATACCTTGATAAATAGGGTCGCCATTTGGATAAGTCCCATCTTTTTCTCCTGTAACAGCCTGAGGAACTACAGTTTGTGCTTCATGAGCTAAAAATCCATCTACTATAACGTTTGGATCTTGAATAAAATTAAATCTTTTTGGTTGAAGTTGCTTTACTCTTTCAATACCACCGGTTAAATTAACTATATTTTCTTTTAATCTATAATCTGAACTGGTATTATATGTTGTTCCTGAAGAGCCTATACTAATACTACCTACTTGCGTTGTATTATTTACAAATCTTAACGCGCCGCCGTTATATGTATTAGTTCTTATAAACTCCATTGAGTTACCATAATCAAGGCCCTCAAATCTTAAAGCGACCGCGCCATATATATTGCTGTTTGCTCGTGTTGGAACAAACCTACCCATACGTTCCGAATTACTAGAAAGAGCTTGTGCAAGATGAAATCTTGCTGTCGGGTTGGTTGTCCCAAGACCTAATCTACCGCTAGAATCAATCCGCATAGTTTCAGATCCAGTAGTAAAAAATGATACAGTACCACTACTTCCTGGTCTTAAATATATATTACCTATAAGACTCGTACCACCTTGCCCAATACTAATATTATTGCCGGTATCGTGCTCTATTAAATTTCTTAAGTAAAAGTCTTGGTTACCGCCACTTGGTATTCCAGAAAGTATTTTTTTACCCCTTCTCAAAACTATACCGGAAGCAGAATTTGAATCAGCGCCGGAAGTTCCACTTGTAAATGTACCTCCAATAACTGCTAAAGGTCCATTTATATCTAATTTAGTTCTTGGTGATGTTGTTGCAAGTCCAATGTTGCCGCCGTCAGTTATGTAAAATCTTGACGCGCCTTGCCTTTTTATATTAAAAATTCCATTCCCATTTGAATTTGAATCACATTCAAAAAGAATTCCACTTGGTGCACCGGTTTCAATTTGGTAATTACCGTTTTCTTTTATATAAGTATCAGTTCGGTCTGATCTCAAATATATAATTCCTTGGTCTGTTCCGTCTGAAACTACTACCCCATCGCCAACAACTTCTAATTTATGGCTTGGTGAATTCGTGCCAATTCCTACTTTACCACCTAAAGGATTTAAAGCAAGAGTATAATAAGCACTAGGATAAGTTGTAGAAGAATGTCTAGTTTGAATATAAGACCCTCCGTTTGAAACATTACTGGTGTCTATCACTAGGCGCATATTGCCACCTGTTAATGTAATTCCTTTTTCATATGTATTTGTAGTAGCGTCTGCTGTCGAGCCTCCTGTTTCAAAAAGGCCTCTTCCGCCAACATGAAGTTTTTGTTGGGGATTTGTTTCGGCGATTCCAACATTACCCGATGAGGTAATTCGCATTTTTTCTGAACCGCTTGGTGAAAAAGTTAAATAACTGCTAGATGCGCTTGCACCAATATCCATTTTATGATTACCAGCTGTATTTGCCGGAGCTCCAAAAACTCGAACATAACCATTATTTGATGCTGTGTTAAAAACAACTGCAGCGCTTGGTGGAGTTGATGAAGAGTTATCATCAGAGTCGTTGTCTATTCTTATTGCAACGTCATCATTATCTACCGAACCGGATATGTGTAAACGTTCAGCAGGAGAAGCTTCACCAATCCCGACATTTCCACTTGAATTGATACGCATTTTTTCGCTTCCGTTATTTGAAAAACGAATATAACTACTTGCATAATCAAGAGTAATTGGATAACCAGAGTCAATTAAAAATCCATCAGTTGATCGATTATCATAAGTAATACCAGCAGAAGCGTATACAGTAGAGTCTGTATTAAAAGTCCATTGAATATCACCTTTTGTACCAGTAGTGCCTGCTTTTATTTTAAGATTAGCGTTTGATGCGTCTAAAATAGCGTTTCCAACAATTTCTAATTTTTCACTTGGACTTGCCGTGCCTATGCCAAAATTGCTATCTTTAAACCTTGCTACTTCGCCACCATTTTCTCTAAATCTAATTCCATCATTGGCGTTTAAGGATAATCCGTCAGGGCTTGCGCCGCTGTTAGACATGTCCCAAACAGTAATAGAGGGTTGATCAATTGTTAAAAATCCTTCTCTTAAAAATATACCATTGTCCTCACCTACGTTATAAGCGTCAACCAATAAGTTGCCTTCCACGTGAAGCTTTGTGTCCGGGGAAGTTGTTCCAATTCCTACATTACCACTAAAAGATGTTCTAGGTGTACTAGATCCTTGGTCGCCAAATCTAACATGCTCTCTATAACTTCCCGTTCCTTTTACTGAAATACTTAAAACACCACCGTAATGAGTATACTCTATTTTAGATTCTTGATTAGCAGGAGAAGCATCCTCCCCTAAATAAATAGTAGATTTATGACCGCTGGAATCTGCACATCCAATTGATAAAAACGGATTTTTACTACTAACAGTAGGGGTACCGCCTGCCCAGTAATTTTTTATAAAAATACCATCATCACCCGTAGTTCCGGTAGCTGCTGTAACCTCTAATGCGGTTGATTGATAAGAGGAGCTTTGCCTAATTCTTACTGGTCCTGCTACGTAGGCAGAAGTTGTTGTATCACTTGGATCTAGATAATAAACTGTAGTGCCAGTGCTATAATACCTATCAGCCATAACATTACCGCTTACAGTAAGTTTTTGTGATGGGTTCGTAAGTCCAATTCCAACACGTTGGCTTGTGTCGATAGTCATTGCAAATCCGGTAGCACTATGAGTATCTAAATCAGAGTTTGTATACCAATGCATAGGCCCCGAAGTAAGAAAGTCCGCTGAAGTGCTTCCAGCAACTAAACCAAACGCGTGCTCATTGGAGCCATCATCATAAACAACTTTTATACCGCCTGTGCCCGGTGTGCCTGAAGATATTGTAGATTTTGAAACTAAAGTATATGAAGTGGTGGCCGTGCTACTTGTTCTAGTTTCATTTATAGCCGCAGTGCCAGTTACATCAATACCTCCGCTAGTAGTTTTAAATTTTTCAGCACCATTATAATATAACTGCACAGCGCCATTACTTGTTGCTCTAAAAAAATCTTCACCAGTCGCGGTATCATTTAAATGTAGATTAGTACCAGAAATTACTAAATTTCCAGTTCCTACATCGGCTATACGGCTGCTTGAGCCATCGTGATATATTTGTAAGTCCGAACCATCCCCAAATACAAGTTTAACATTGTCTTTAAAGATTGTTTGAGCCAGAAATGGTATTGACATATTTTATTTTAATTTATTGTTTATGAGTAAGCCACAGACGCAGCAGCAATTCCTGTACTAGCGTCGATCATAATTACCCTAATATCATTTGATGGTATTTCTGCAAAAGTTATATCTACACGATCGGTACTTATATGATCAATATCTGCATACACAATTTGACCTGTGATTATGTCGTATAACTGAACGATAACATAGCTAGAATCAAAGCTGTGGGTAATTTCAGCTGTTCTGTTACTTGTAGTGTCATCCATTACGCTAACATCAATAGTAACATGCTTAGTGCCTAATTGAGTGTTGGTATCAGACGTCATATCGTCAACGACTAAATCAATTGTTCCATCACTATCCTGATATGATGCCGAAATTCTTGTTTCTGTATTGCTACTAAACATAGCACCAACAATATCTTGAACCTGTTCAGTTGTTAACTGCGTATTAGTATCTGTAGCGACAAGATCTATTGTTCCATCAGAATCTTGATATGTAGCGGTAATATTAGTTTCTGTGTTACCACTAAACATTGCACCAACTATATCTTGTACCTGTTCGCTACTTAATTGAGTGTCTGTATTGTCAGATGCTGGTAATGTTACTGTTTTTGTATTAACAGCTGTGACGTGGCCTTCAGTACTTGTTGTTATAGAGTCAATAGCTGTAAACGTAGCACCATAACCTGGCGAAGCAGACGACGTGTTGTTTGTTCTTGTTACAGCATCGTGAGTAATTGATATTGTAGTGGCATCCGCGTCATTAGCTGTAAATGTACCTGATCCACCTAAAACCCCAGTACCTTGAACAGTTAAGGTAGCGTCGTTAACAGTGGGTATATCGCTTATTAAAGCAATAGTACCGCTTTCATTTTTAAGAGTAACCGTTTTATCACCGCCGGTAAGTGTGGCTGTCGTTAAGTTTAATTCTGTATCAGCATTAGAGCCTGAGGCTCCTTCAAACTGTAATGTGTTATCTTCTACAACTTTTACTGTTTCATTAGATATTGTTTGATCACCTGAAACAATAAGGTTTGTTACTTTTAACGTAGCGGAGCTAGGTATATATTTAATCCCTGGATCTGAAAGACCAGTTTGAGCACCAGTAGCATTAGCAACAAAAGTTACAAATTGTTCAGATGAGCTATTTGAATCAGCTATACTTTGTAATGTATCTGTGTTTGTGGGAGGTGTTGTTTCAATTACAAGACCGGAAGATGTTACAGATAAGTTTTTAGCCTCTGTCCCTGTATGTGTTCCTGAGCCGTATTGATGAAGCGTAAGTGCACCAGCAGAACTAATAGTAGCGGTAATTCTGTTGTTACCGTGATCATATATATCAAAAGCACCACCATCAGTTCTAAGACTGTGAGATCCTTCAGAATTTGCTATTTTTATAGAACCAGCGGTTGATGCTAAATTTTCAAATACAGCAATACTTGTGCCGCTAACGCTAGCGCCTTTAGCTACATATAATGGGTGATAACCTATTGCAGCGCCTATAGAAACCGATCCCCCAAATGGGTTTATAGCTAAGTAACCAGCTGTTGTTCCGGCTTGGTTAGATGATTGTATATTTTGTACAGCTCCCGATCCATGCGAAATAGTAAGCTGCCCATCCCCATTAGTACTACCTATAAATTTAGCTACTGCCTTAGTATCTGTATGAGCTAAAGTTGTTGCTAAATCGCTAATGCTTCTTTTTACTTCAATATTAGCTGTAGGCGATAACCCTACGCCTATACCTAATCTATTATTTGTAGAATCCCATCCGAAATCATTTTCACCAGTTATTGTGTCTGAATCAGACCAAAAAGCAACCTGACCTGCTGTACCGCTTCCGTCAACAAAACCCAAAGAACTAAGATCTTGAGTTAAATCTGCCTGTACTCTACCTAATGTTAATGTATTTCCGCTTAAAGATATGGAAGTTATTGGATCTATAGTAACCCAGTCGTTATTGGCTCTATAATATTTAGCTAAAGAATCGTCTGTATCAAAATACAATTGACCTAGCCCAGAGCTTACTGTTATGCTAGCAGTATTATGAAGCCTTACATTTTGCACTTCATTATTACTGAGATTTATATGATTAAGAAAGGGGATTGCCATAATTTTTAATTCATGTAAGCTTTTCCAGACTCCGCCGCTGTAAAGCTAATTGTTAAACTGTTTTTAGATGTATAAGTTATATCAGCATAGCCTTTTTGGCCAGTTGATAATGTTACTGTTGCTGAAGGATATTTATTTAAATTATGGTTAACAGTCCAGGTTGCGGAGGCACTAGCTTGTGTATGCACATAATGCTTATCACCCTCGCCTAACAACGCAATACCATAGTATTTATCTAAAATAAAATTTCCATTACCAGATATATATTCTAACGTAAAATTATAAAAATTATTATCACTAGAGTCCTGCGCTACGTCCGTAGCTTTATATATACCATAATTATTTTTATTATCAGACTGAAAAATTATTATAGTTCTGTTTTTATACTCTAATATAAAATTTTCTAAATTGTGTTCTGCACCATCAATTTTGCTAAATTGCAGTGTTGGAGCAGTTGAAAAAGCTGTGCTGTCATTAGCACCGGTAAATTTTTTTTCAGCGCTGGTAGAACTTAATTGGTACATACCTTGAGTATGAACAACAACTAATCCATTATCGCCTAAAAACTTACCAATACCTCCTAAAGTATAATTCTTGGTTATCGAACCAGAAGCGTCGGATCCAATAACCTTATCATCCTTAGTTACAATAAGGTCTTTAGAATAGGTACTAATTCTAGCCATTTGCTATTGTTTTTTTGATTTTTCCCATGTTCTACCTACAAAGTAAGCCCCGTATACCGTAATAAGTAATGACTGAAAAATAGGTATATATTCTTCAGCCACTTGGAAACCACCTATATTGCCATCGAAAAATGACAATGCGGTAAAAATAAATGTTAAGTAAATTAGAACTAAGGGCCTGATGTTTTTAGAAAGAAAAGAGTCTGATTGCATGTCCAGCTTCCAACGCTCCGTAATCTGACTTTGCGCATCTTGATCGGCTTTTTCTAAAAGCTCTTGTAATTTTTGCTTCGCTTCTAGCCTTTCTTCTTCAGTGGTTGTTAAACTATCTATTACGCCACCTACATCTTTTATAAGACCCCCAGTGATTAAACTGAGTAATTTTTTCATTTTTTATTTTTAAATATTCTATAATATTTATACTTTCCTTTGTTCGGCCCTCCTGTAATTTTAAATAATCTTGTAGCCTCCGTAGTAGTAAGCCCCTGGTCATATCCTCTAAAAGCTGACTCTTGCATTGCTGTACTAACTTTATCTGAGATTGAAGAAGTAACTGTATATTTAGACGGGTTATATCCAAATCCAGTAATTGAATCAAATTGAACAGGAGTTTTTCTATCTTTTCTTTTTTGCTGCCGTTGCGCTTTTTTAATCTCTCTTCCTTGAATCCTATCATAACGCTTTCTAAGCCTTCGGGCTTTTTTAACATTTCCTTGATCAAGCGCCACTTCGCCTTTTGCTTTAATTTTAGAAGATTTACTCTGTGGAGTTGATGGCTTAATTGTTGGAATTGATATAGGGCTAGCGCTAATTTGTGGTTTAATATCCGCAGAAGTAATAGGTTTTATAGTAGATACTGGTGATTTTAATTGTGTGCGCTGTTGCTTTTTACTACCGTCTTTATTATATCCCTTTATAGTATCGTCATATGCCCAGCCTCTAGCATCATACTCTTTTCTTCGAGCTTCACTTCCTATTGCGTAATCTTTCATTTTACCGGTAGCTTTACCACCTTTTTTAACATAAGGTTTTGGTGCAGCCGGCTTTTTAGGATCAGATTTTTTTCTATTATCTGTTATTGTTAGTATAGTAGTGCTTTTGCCGTCTGTTTTTATAGAGCCATATTGTGCGTTATTTTTTTTCATTGCATCAAGAAGCTGACTTCCATACCCAGTTCTTATTAACTGCTGATCTTTTTCTTTAAATGTTGTATCGCTATCTTGGCTATTAGAGCCCATTCGCATTATATATCTTCCTGGCATAGCTTTTATTTTTTAGTATTTTTTTCTAAATTGCATTGGTTTCATTAGCATTACTAATTCTTTATCTTCAAACCCTATAGGTTTACCATCTGCATCGTATTTAACATTTTCACTTCTTGTTTGAGATTGAGTACGGCCCCCTAAGGTTTGATTCAAAACATCTTGTGCAACCTGGCGCTTTCCTAAAGCAGCATACTTTTTAGCATTTGCTTTTATTTCTCTTTTTCTATCTCTAAATGCTTTTCTTTTTGCTTTTCTTTCTTCTTTAGTTAAGTCGCTGCCCTTTATATCTTTTCTTAAATTAGCTCTCTCTTCTTGAATAGTAGATCTTTTAGCTTTTCTAAAAGCTTGTCCTACATTTCTCTGAGCTTGACGAGCTTCAAAATTGCTAAGCACATCTCTTGTGGGTGCAGCTTGGAAAGTTGTTTCTGTTTCTTGTTTTTGTTCAAGACTGCCTTCTGTAGGTGGCTTTTCATCTTTACACATAGGATTTGTAAAAGGCTTTCCAGGTGACCCGCAAGGCGCATCAATAAATTCTTGATATGTTTGGCCAGGTACTGCTGGATTGTTAAAAGCCTCAGTGCTAGGTGGCAAAACGCTAGGATCACCAGATCCGGCTTCAGTGCCCTCAGTACCTCTTTCCAATGTTGTATTAACATCTGTAAATATACCTTGCACACCACCCTGTTGTCCTACATATGCGTCACTAGTTTGACCTACGACTTGAAATCCACTTGTATCTACGGGATTTACCCCATTTTCATCATGTGTATTTAACATTGGGCCTAGCGGGGCCATTTGCATAACTTTACTTTGCTTAGAGCTAAACGAGCTTGGAGAATCAATTTCTTTCATTCCCATTACCATCTTATAACCCATTTTTTCAACTACTTCAGGTTTTGATTTGTAAAGCTTATAAAGCCCTTTTCCAGCTTCTTTATTGCCTTTCATTAATTTTTGTGCCATCTCTTTAATTTTTGTTTTTGCGGGGGAACAACGCGTTCATAGCCTCGCGGCGCCCCTCACAACCGCATGGTATATTTAATCCTTTTGACATAAAATCTACAGCCTTCTTAATACCGGTAGCTGTGGTAAACTTGTGAATGTCGTCACCTAGTCCTCTTGATTTCATAATATTATCTGTGTCTACTGCAGCACCACCTACGACGAGCAGCCTTACCCCTTTCACTTGTCCAACTTTTAGAACGTGAACAGAATGCTTTTTGTCGTTTATATGCTTTGGTGCCTGGTTTTACTTTACAATTAGTTACAGCTGTTCTCAACTTACTACCTGGGTTATCCCGACGGTATTTTCTAACACCTTTTTCGGTCATTCCGCCACCTGCAGCTGCTCCTTCTTTTTTCTTATCTCTTACTTCGTTATAATAACCTAAGGATTTTTTCTTTGACGGTGCGTTTTTACTTGGCATAAGTTTTTGTTTTATCGTATATACTTTTTTCCCATGGCAACTTATGATTACCGGGTCTTATTGATGTTAATGGGAATATTTCTGTAGCAGATCCCTTGTTAGGTTTATAATACACGTTTTTATTATCGTATCTTACACTTCCATTTTTAAATTGCATAATATGCATCATTTCATGCTCTACCGCAGATTTTTTATCTTTAGGTTTTAAATCCTTTTCTATAACTATAGTTCTATCTATATTTGCGGCTCCCCATATTCCGTTTGGCAAATCCTTTTCAAATACTGGAACTGAATACGTACTTAGCTCCGCGTTTATACCTAATAATTTAGGTATGTTGCTTCTCATTGTGAATGCCATTATCTTTCTGGATCTTTGATCATATCGTCAATAGCCTTGTTGTAGACTTTATCTGTATATGTTTTGTTTTTGAAAAATACGCTACGCTCAGACGTTGGAAGGTCTTCTTCGCCTAGCATTATTCTATATATTCTACTTATTAAGTGTTTGCATTTAAATGAGGTTTGAAATATAGAATATTTAATTGAAGTACGATTACGATGACGCCAAACCTCAATCCAGCCATCGCGACGAAGACGCTCCCATCTATCTTTATCCCAAGAATATGTGTACTCGCCTTCTATAAAATCATTACGCGTAAAACGCTTTTTGCAATCTAAATATATTAAAAGTTCTAAATCAGCGTCTTTTAAGCTATGAGTTTTACAGGCCCATTTGCGAATGAGCCTATAATACTTCATTAAATTTAGTTCTTTAAGATCGTCTGCTGTTAATCTCATTCGACCAAAACTATATCAGCAAGCTTTAGCACATGGTATAGCTTATCTTTCCATTGTATACCGTGCCCATTATGCTTGTCATAATAAACAATATCGTCTTCTTTAAGTGACTCAACTAGGTTACCTGCAGATATTACTTTACCCTTTAAGTACCTATCGTCGCTGTTTTGCGATTCTGTAAGCTCAAGCCCTCCTACTGTCTTCGGCGCTTCCTTGATTTTTTCAATAACTACAAAATAATTAATTGCTCTCATCTAGTCGTATGTTATTGATTATACAGTCAGCAGATATAATTGTATTTACAACTGATACCGCATTTTTAAGAGCAGTCTTTGTAACAAACGCCGGATCTATAATACCAGCTCGTATCATATTAGTTGGCTTACCTGTTACAACATCACGCCCCCAGCCTTTACGCTCTATACTTAAATTATCACTAAGCCCGGCATTATCAAGAATTGTTCTATATGGAGATAGGACCGCGCCTAACAATATCTCTTCGCCTCGGTTTTTAGCTTTTATTTTTTGCGCAGCATTCATAAGCGCTACGCCACCGCCAGGCACTATACCTTCTTTCAGCGCAGCTTTTACTGCATACAAAGCGTCTTCAACTCTGTCTTTCTTTTCTTTGAGCTCGATTTTCGAATTTCCGCCGACTTTTACGATTCCGACTGCACCGTTAAGCATTGCTAGTCTTTGTTGCAGCCGTCTCTTAAAGTACGGATTTGTTTCGTTCTTAATTTTTTCTTCAACCTGCGCAACTCTTTCTTCTAGGTTTGTACCTAAATCAATTGTTTGCAATACGGTTGTTTTATCATCTGTTATTGCTTTTACAGCCTCACCCAGTACTGTTGGCTCTATAAGATCTAAATCATCACCTAGTTCTTCGTTTATAACAGTTGCGCCTGTTAAGAACGCCAGGTCTTCAACTGTATCTTGTTTTGTTGGACCAAAACCTGGAAGATCAATAATGTTAACCTTTATATTACCTTTAACCTTGTTTGCTAAAAGTGCTGCCATAGGTTGCTGTTCAACCGATGCTACAATTAAAAGCGAGCGCTTTTGTTTAATAACGTATTCCAGTACGTTCTGTATCTTTCTAATATTTGGTATAGGTGAAGATACTATAAGCACGTATGGGTTATCTAAAACAGCTCTACCTTTATCTTTGTCTGTTATTAAGTGCGGCGATTTAAGGCCACATTCAAGCTGTACACCTTCTACAAAATCAACATATGTTTTTTCTGTATCAGATTCTTCCATTAGTACCACACCATCTTTACCAACCTTTTCAAACGCATCACCTATTATTTTGCCTAGCTCTGCGTCGTTGTTACAACTAATCGTAGCAACTTGGGTTAGCATTGTATCTTTTACTGGCACAGATGCTTTATCAATGTATTTAATAACTTTATCTGTTGCCGTGTCTATACCTGCTTTAAGCGAACGTATATCTGTTTCGCCTTTATCTAATTCTTTACTAGCATTACTGAGTAGCCAGTGAGCGAGTACGGTAGCCGTTGTGGTACCGTCACCCGCTTCCCTGACCGTGTTTTTAGCTGCCTCTTTTATAAGTGTCGCTCCGATGTTTTCAACTGGGTCTCTCAAGACTACGGATTCTGCAACCGTTACACCGTCTTTTGTTATGACCGGTTTCCCTAACGCATCTTCATATATGACGCACTTACCTGAAGCACCTAAAGTAGAGCTCACAGCTTTTGCAAGCTTCTCTACACCTGCCATTATTTTATCCTTGCCATCTCTTCCGAAGGATAAATTTTTTACAATCTCACTTGGGTTATTATATTCCATTTAATTTAATTTTTACAGAGATTTATTCAAATGTTTTTACTACTACTGGTCCTTTCGCGAACTCTAACCGCTTTCCGTAATGCTCTATCGAAGCATCGATTGCAGCTTCAGCACCGTCAACGGTTTCTCTACGCGTAACATCAACCCAATTGTCATCGCTTGGATTAAGGTATTCGGTTTGGTAATATCCATTTGGTAATTGCACAACCCTCCAGTTTTTCTTTTCCGTTAGGTGTGTTAGGAATTCAACTTCCTCTTTTGTCATCTTAGGGCTTGTCGTTCCCCAAGAATAGGTTCTATAATATAGTGTCATTGGTTTTGGTTTAGAGACGGTAAATTATTCTTTCTTGGTTCCACGCCCGTGACCGCCTCTGTTCTTTTTCACAGACACGAAACGCTTGGTCTTATGGTCGTAGTCTTTCCCACGTATGTTTTTACCAGCCTTAAGTGCTGCACGACGCCTTCTCTGGTTTTCTGCTCTCATCGCCCTTCTTCTGGCTGAATTAGCAGTGGCTAGATCTCGCTTCTTCTTCGCAGCGGCTGCTCTACGTGATAGTTTCTGTTTTCCCATACCTATTATATTACAACTCTTTACCGTTATTTAATTTGTAAGATATATGGAAGTAATGGGTTATATACACATATTTATTGACATACCCACAAAACTAAAGCTAATTTATTTTGCCCAGCCCCCGTGTCGTTTTACCGGGCGGATCCGGGATCCTCAGGAACTGTACAGGCTGCCTGGACCGCGGGTCAACTGTAACTCGCGCCAGGATTCGGGCTTTTCCTACAGCTGCAGCGCAGCGTGTATAGCATAGCGTACTCCGCGGGCAAACTCAGTACGCCCTGGGATAGATAATATATGTGAATCTAAAATTTAAAACTATGCGACGTAAATTCACGCACAACGTAATACTAACCCTCACCTGGTCAGCTATCGGGATCCTCGGATTCCTGGCAACCTACGGGATCCTGTTCTCGATATTTAGTCTAATCACCGATCCAACATTCAGAGTATGAAATATAAGCACAACATTACCAACCGCCAATATATGGTCGACCAGATCGAGGAAGAACTGGGCATGACTATCGACTCCTGGGAGTGGTCTGACCGCGAGATCCAGGATATGTATGACACCCTAATCGGGTCAATGTATAA
>TARA_R100001591_G_scaffold71210_3_pt1 | contig 15539 bp, 9 predicted proteins | sample TARA_R100001591 | Tara Oceans TARA_R100001591 (sample SAMEA2622725) | marine metagenome | biome: marine biome (ENVO:00000447); feature: surface water layer (ENVO:00002042); material: "saline water (ENVO:00002010), including plankton (ENVO:xxxxxxxx)" | depth 5 m
ATTGAACTTGCCAAAACACCAGAAAAAGCTTTCCATCCGTGGTCTTTTATAGCTTTAAGGCCAGCTACCATTTGGCTATCTCCTTCTTCAATGTATGCATCGTATGCGTCATTCCACAAGTTCATAGCCTCTATACCTACTCCATTTTGGATATCTCGCATAGCCTGCATATAAGCTTCAGCATCGTCTATTGTTGCATCGCCTGGCTTATAAAATATTCTTAAAGTTTCGTCGTAGCTTTCATTTGTTAATTGACCTTGTTTTACACCTTGCATTACAGAATCGATCCACCCAGGTTCACCTACATACTTACCATTATCTTTACCCTTAAATGGAGTATCTAACATTCCCATTGAAAGATCTCTACCTTCTTCAAAAAGTCTAATATTTCTCTTTTGTGATTCCAAAAAATCTTGATCCAATGTAGACTCCGTATCTGAGGGTTGGGGTGCTACATCTACCTCCACAGCCGCACCCGGAGCTATGGGACTTTCCTTTCCCGGCATAATCAATGCGGAAAAATCATCTTTACTACCATTATACCCATCGGCAGAAAACAGACTAAACGAATAATCCATAGCTTTTTGATTTGTTGCTATAAGATCTTTATATTCGTCAATAGTGCCTGTATACCCGTCTTGTTTAAACAAGTCGAATGAATATTGTAACGCTTTATCGTTCATATTATTTAATTTGCAGGATTGTTAAAATCAGCGGCGCTGCCAGTACCCCCTTGAGCTTGTCTTTGCATTAGCAGAAGGTTTCGTTTGTAGAATTCTTTAGCATTAGCAAAGTCGCCAAAAGTATAATAAGCATTTGCTACAGAATACGGATCTGTTATGTCTATATTATAAGGGCTGGATTTATAATAAAAATCGCTAACGCCATAAACATTATTAAACATTTTCTTTAATTCAGACTCTGAAGGCATTTTTTGACCTTCTTCTAATTCGCTTTGCACACCTGCAGCATATATATTAAACTCTTCATCGTAAGTTCTAAGATTATCCAACTCACTGGGATCCATATCCGCTCTTATGATATCAATTATGCCTTTTCTGTACAGAGGCATACTGTCTTCAATTTGTGTTGTCGCCGCGTAATCACTAAGCGCCTGAGAAGCATAGGCTGGCACAATTGCATTTGGATTTGCAAGTGCCGCTTCAGGGCCAAGTTGTGATATTTGTTGCAATTGCTGATTGATTTGATTAACTTTATCACTTACCTCCATTAGTCCTTGCTGTGAAACTTCACTAGTAAGAGCAATGTCTTCAGCAGTGGCTGAGCCTATTTTTATTCCATTAACATAAAGCCCGTCTTTTCGTCTTTCAACACCAGCTCCTGTACCCGTGCCAGTGCCCGAGCCTGTGGTTTGCTTTGCTTTATACTGTTTTAATCCATCTGCATTTACTTTAGATATATGATTCATTATATTATCAAGAATCATATCTTTAATTTCGCCTTGTTTTGTAGGATCACTCATCATATCATCAGGCACTTCCATAAGTTTAAAGCCATCAAATAAATCGTCATTTAATAAAGAAGAAATCATTTCAGGCCCGCCTTTATCAATAGCATTTGAAAACTGCGCTCTTATTAAATCGTAAGAAGGTTTATTTTTTGAAAGATCTAAGCCTGTAATACCTTTGCTATACACACTTTGCGCTTGCTTTAGCACATTTAAAGAAAATGTAGAATCTTTAAGAAAATACTTTGATATTTCAGAATGATCTAAATCACCGTATTGAGTTCTGTACGTGAATCTACCATCCCCTCCTATAATACCCGAATAATTTTTATTTACAAATATTTCATCTAATGCTGCTATTCTTGTAGGGTCCATACCTTTAGATATGTTAGACCTGTTTTGTACGTACTCCTCAGTAAGTTTTTGTAAATCCTTTAATTTTGTATTAAAACCAGCTAGAGAGTTTTTAGAATTTTCCATTACACTCATTAGCTGCAGATATTCGGGGGTTCCTGTTCTGCCTTCGTTTTGTATAGTTTTCATTAATCTAGCAGCATCTGCATATCTTTGCCTCATACCGGTAACTCCAAATTGAATAGCCTCTCTCCATGGAGCAGGCGTTTTTTCAGCAGCAAATTGTTCAGGAAGATCTTCTAGTTTAGTTTGTACAGATAAATCAACACTTTGTCTAAGCTGATCTCTTTCTCTTTGTCGTCTGTATCTATCATATTCTCTTAGCCTGCTTCGCTTAGGATCTCCTATGGTAATAACAGGGTTTTTATAAGCCTGAGCTGTTTGCCCTAAAACATTATAAACTGATGTATTTACTCCTTTCATAGCCTAATTTTTTCCTCCTAAAAAATTCTTTATTCCTTCTCCCAAACCGCCAAGCAGTCCAGCATCGCCAGCTACTCCTACCATATCTGTAATTCCTCCTAACAAACCAGAAGTTGCTGCTGATCTTGCTTCTTTTGCTGCGCCAAGTCTTTGGCTAGCCATACCTAACATCTGTGATGTTTTAGCCGCTTCCATTTGTTGTGTTTGTCTTTCACCTGCGGCAATCATTTGTTGACGCTGAGCCTCGCCTTGTGCTGCCATCTGTTGATTCCTTGATTCTTGTTGTGCAATTGAAGCTGACGCGGCCTGTGCTTGTTGAGCTTGTGAATTGGCTAAGCTTTGTGCTAATGCTGCAATACCTGATCCGCCAGCAGCTGCTGATAAGCTACTCATTACATTAGCAGCACCTTGTTGGCTTTGTTGCGCTGCAAAATCTGCCGCCTGTGTGTTAACAGTTAAGTCTTCAAATGTATTTGAAATATCTTTATAAGGATTAGATGTATCTAAAGCAGCATAACGATCTTTCATAGTATTGAATTCAGCCTGTGCAGCTCTTTGCTCACGTCTTCTTTTTCTACCACCTATAAGGCCAGCGCCTATTTTCATTAGTCCGCCAACCGCGGCGACTGGATCTACCATAATTTATTTTATTTTATGTTATTTTAATTACGTGTTTATTAACTACTTAACGATACCTCACTGCCTATAGAGTATAACTCTTTTGCTTCTGTAGAGTTTGTTCGTATAGTAGTTTCTAAATAATAACCTAATAAACCTGAAGTATTATATTTATTGTTTTTTGCAAAATAATTAAATGAATTAACAGGAGCACCGTCTAAAGTTATAGTATTTCCTGATATACTTTGAACAGTTCTTATTGTATTATTGCTATTGTTATATACTTTATCACCAACTTGTATTGCGGCATTTAAATTAGTAAATGTAGCATTATTTCCATTTATATTAGTTGGCGTGCCAAGTCCTTGTACGTTTAATGATTTTAAATCTAATTCTGCTTTTGTATTTTGATCTTCACCTGATATATAGTTATAGTATATACCTTCTTTTTCTACAAAGCTTGGTATTTGGCCATCTTGCTTATTTGTTTTTATAGAATTAACACCCCAGCCTGTATCGCCTTGATAATTTAATGTTCTAAAATTTTTAACACTGCCAGGATTGTCATTTAGAAGTGATGTTACATGTGAATAAGTAGCTGTTGTTGCTCCATAAAATTTATTCCTAGTAGTGGTTTCTCCGTGTCCATATATATGCCCATTTTTAAAAGTATAGTATTTATTTTTTATACTTAATGCGCTTTCTGGCAAAAAGCTTTTTCTGCTAGGCCACCCGCTAACTGATTCTGAAAAAGAAACTGTGTCGTAAGAAATGTTATTATCATCATACTGAGAATCATCTGTAAAAGTAATATTGTATAAATTTTTGTTTTCATCAAAAGAACCTACAATTAATCCTTCATTTACAGAAAGTTTATCTTTAAAATAATCTTTCATGCCATAGGCTGATATTTCTGTTACACCATCTATAGATAACCGTAAAACTTTACCTCTGTTCTTATCAGTAAAATACGCTCTGTATGTATGTGAAGCAAAGCTTTCTGGGTTTTTAGATATACCATACGCACCAAATGTCGGCGGAATAGTAGCTTGACCTAGTACTCTATTTGTTGCTATAAGGTTTGGGTTTCCGTCTGCATTAAACACAGCATCTTTATTGGCAAATATTTTTACAAGATTATTTTCGCAAAAAGCTACAATATCTGTATCTCTTGTATGTAAAAGTTGTATTGAACCATATTCAGGATTTAAATCTTTTGTAATTTTTTCTCCTATAATAAATTGATTTAATCTATTAATACCGCTTTTACTATTATATATTCCTGAATATATTAAACCTGTTTTAAGTCTTTCTTCTTGATAGTTATCTTCAAATACGGTAGAAACTCTAACGCCTTTGCCAAGCGTAGGCGCATTAAAGTCATCTCGTATGCGATCTGACTCTACGCCATTGCCAAATGTAAAGCAATTTGAAAAATCTAAATCTTGATTATTGCTGCTACCTAATTGAGCAATTGGGAAAGCCTGAAAGTCTTCGTAGTAAATGTCTAATAGACCATCTTCAGGCTCTATTTCAAATACAGGTGGGTTTGAAAATGTTGCACTTTTATCTATAGTAAATGCTCGTACATCAATTGTTATAGGAGAATGGCTATTAGAAATAGTACTCAATCCATTATCTAATGGCGAAGTAAATTTTACTGCATAAAACTTTAGATTTTCGTTAGGAGTAAAACCTGTTTGAACTTCATCTATTTTAAAATTAGTATCTGTTTGACTGCTAAATTGTGAAAATCTTAAAAAATTACCTTTTACAATTCCTTGCCCAAAAGGCTCGCTTGCGTATTGGTCACGATTATCTCCGTAGTCATTTTCTGTAACAATCACTACATGAAAACCACTAGGAATACTAACACTTTGACCGCTGATTGTAGTAATTGCACCTAAAGATCCGCCGTTTGCTGCTTTATGAGAAATAAAATATTCGCGAATATCGCCATCACCAACTAATCTTTCAGCCATGTTAATCTCAGGATGAGTGGCTACAGTATTTAATGTTGACTCGTCGATAGACTCAAGCAACCCTTGTTTAAGCTGAGGGTCTGAATTTAACTTAATAAAAAACTTACCTTCATATTCAGGATTACCTAAATCGCTTTTTCTTTCAACTTTTTCAATAGTAGCTGCATACTTAGAAGTGTTAGCAAGGGTGTCGTAAATAACATTTACGTCGTCCCCAAATTGAGTTTCAAAATCTATTTGTACCTCCCTGTCTCCACTTGGATCAAAAGTTAAACTTTTTACTTTATAAATATCAGATTTTAGTGTTGTTCCACTTCTTCTAAATCTTATTTCGCTTCCTACAGTTATAGTGGCAACAAAATTACTGTCAACATCTCTACCATTTGATGACTCGTCAATAAGTCTTCCCGCTTCGGCAAGAAATATTGTATTGTGCCCTGGAACAGGTGTCATACCAGGTTTTTTGAAGGTTTGTTCAGTAGCAGAAGCAAAACCTTGACCAAACTTTAAATATTCTGTAGCATATACCACCTCTTCTTTATATGCTAAAAAATTAGGCGGTTCCGATAGCTTACTTAATACTTTAAATTTATTATTGTCAAGTTTATAAGGTAAATTAGCCGAACCTTTTTTAAATATAATTATGTTATTTTCAGAAACTTTATTTACTTCTGAAGAAGGAAAAGAAAGATATAAATGACCTGTGTCTGTTTCTTCATATATATTACTAGCAGCAATATTATAATAAGGATTAGACACTTCTTTTATGTAATATTTAAAATGTGTAGCTTCAGTTGGAGGTGTAACAGTTGTGTTAACACGAAATTTTTGTTTTAATTCAGCATTTCTATATGGAATTTTTATAATACCAGAATTATCTGTAAACACAGGTGTTTCTCTTCCGTATTCATCTTGAAAAGTTATACCTATTTGATATGTTCTGCCTGATTTGATTGATTTATTTTGTCCAAATCCGTCTATATAGTTAACTGTTGATACGTTAAAAGTTGGATTACTAGTAAAATTAAAGTTATGCAAATAATTACCATATACAATTCTATTGCCAACTATTTCTTGCGACTTTGCTTTTCTAGGCACACTATCAAATGAGCGTAAAAGTTGGTTTGATTCAATAACTTTAAATATTTGTTCGTCTTTTACTTCAAATAAATTTGGAAATTTTCCGTTTGAATCTTTCTTAATTCCGTCTACAATATATATATTAGGACTTACGCTGTCCTTGTAAAGAATTTCTACTTCTTCAACGTCTGCGGCATAATTATTTGTTGCAGGTGTAACTAAATTATTAGATAATGTTCCAAAAGCAACATCAGTAAACCATCTAAGAGTTAGTTTTCTTACAGTATTTACCATCCCTGTATTAAAGCCTTCTTTAGCTGAATAATTATAATCCCCTGGTATAAAAGCTACTTGCCCAAACGGAGACATTTTTGAATATTGACCATTTGTATATTTATACCTATAAGCAAATCTAGGAAACTTAAGTTGAAACAACGCTTCTTCTTCTTCAAGTACGGTCGTGTAAAAAACATTTGCATTTTTTACCTCGGATGTTTTAGTTAAAACTACCCATGAATCTGGTGTACTAGTAGTGCCATTTACGGTCATTTTCATTCTGACTACAGCTTCTCTATCAATACCAAAATCATCTGTAAAACTATTTTTAAACTCCACAACATCGTTTACCTGCCAATTTGGCGCAATAGGACTTGTTCCATCAGATGCTTTATATTGGGTATCATAAATATTTACAATATCATCAATATCTTTTCCTGATAAATTAAGACTAACCTGAACAACATTTCCGCCTATTGTTCCATTACCGCCTCTTAAACTTGGCTCTAACTCATGAAATCGTGGGCCAGCTACCGGCGCTTTTTTAATTACCGTAATTCTATCTTCTGAAAGATCAGCTGTTGAAGCATTAAAATTATTATTGCTTTTAGTTCTCCAGTAATTAATATCAACTTGTTTTGGCTCGTTTAAATTATCTGTGAAATACAATACTTCATCTAAAACATTAACCCCTGTAATAAAATTATCTTTATTGGTGCTAAAATTTAATTTTTTATTGGAGCCATTGTGCACGTCTACTAGTATTGGCTTTACTGACGAGCCGTTGAACTCGGCTATAATATCTTTTGTTGAGGAAGTAATAAACCAGTATATTTTACTATTTTCAGTATCTGTTACGCTGCCTACGCATGCGGCACCTGAAAGCGAAATACTATCTAATTGTGTATTTCCTAAAATATTTTGCAAAGTACCTACATCAGATCCTTCTGAATATGAAACGTCTATATCTAAAGCATCTCTATATTCGCCTTGTGGTAAAAGTCTTTCATCAAGGTCTTTATTCATTTTGCCCTTGATAAACAGGTTCTTTAGTTCTGGCATATTTTAATGTTTAATCCATTTAGATTTTGCTCGTAGCGATTGTGTAAGTTCTTCAGCTTTTAGATTTGATAATCGTAACTTAGCTTGTCTTGTTGCTGCAAATCTTTCTCTTTTAAACCTTGCTACAAGATATTCGGGAGTGTTTTGTCTAGTTGCTAGTATTGCATGAGCTATACTTTTATACATAGCTTCTTCTGCAAATTTATGTACAAGTTTTTCTTCTGCTGTTGCAACGCCGTCGCTTATGTATTTAAGGGTTACTATGCGACCCGAAACGTGACTTGAAAAGAATATCTTACCTCTAACGTTGTCTATAAAAAATAACCCGTTAGAATTCATATGTTCAGGTGATGAACCAAACCTCTGTCCATACAATACCTGAAATGTATTATTTGTTTCAGTGTAAAAATCGTTTTTAGCCTCCTCAGAAAAATCCTGCTTTTCAAACTTTTTCCATGTTTCAGAAGGTGTTGCTGTTAATAAATAACCGTCGCTATCAAAAAGATATTTATATAAATCATCTTGAAGCAGCGGTGTTGGGTTACTTGTCTTAATGGCCGGATATAAGGTTCTTTCTATACCTCCATCGTCGCACCAGCTTAGTTTAACGTAGTTTACGTAGTCGTGTGGGAGTTTCATTTGCAAATCAGTAGGAACTTCTATCTCTTGTGATTTCTCGCTCTTAAACGTGTCGTAACTCAATTCTTGAATTGCTCTTTGTGCAAAGAATAATACGTTACTTCTTTTAACTTTTGGTATAATTTTTTCTTCACCAACATATGATACCATAAAGTTATTTATAATATCTTTTAATGTTATGAACTGATAGCTGCCTAACTTATCTTCAGCGTTTATTTGAATAACCGTTATTATTAAACCGTTTTTAGGTGCGCCGTCAGATTCTAATATATCTGTATTATTTGTGTTGCCAGAAAAAGTTACAACACCAGAACTATTATTATAAGCATAATTTCCTACACTAACTTCCTTGCCGTTTACATATATATCAATGTCAGCTTTCGCGGCTGGTATAGGGTCAAGCGCTGCCGTAGTAATAGTAAAAGTTGTTGTTGTACCATCACCTGTGAAATTAACGCTGTTATTATAATAACGTTCGTGTGTAATGTTAAATAATGCCATCTATTATGCTTTTTCTTGTTGAACGTCTTTTGCTTCTTCTGTTGATCCAATTTGGTAAATACTTGGATCTTTTATTACTACACCTGCTAATTGCAATACTTTTATTACAACTTCTGTTTCATCGGAAGCATGTAACTCAAAATCTGTTGAATTTGCACCGTCATATAATCCTGTTGTATTATTAAAAGCCCATGAGGCGTCTGTAGGTGTTTTGATATAGTTAAATGTAATGCCTGTAGGGTTATTTAGCTCTGATGCCGCATATATTTTTATACCGCTTGAGTCTCTAGTGTATATAGGAAAATCATTTGTTGGTTTTGAAAGCGGTGATGAAGTAATATACAGATATTCGTTTTTATTTACGTGCTCTGCTTCGCTTCCATTATATATAACTGTGCCTAGCCTATATAAATCTGTAGGCTCTACAAAATGATTAGCAGAATATGTTGGCTGTGCTGTTTTTTGAAATATACTTATTTTTTCTTCAAGTATGTCAACCATATCTGAATACTCAGTGCTATTGCCTGGTAGTCTGCTAAACTGATTTAAATCGTAAAAATATTGTTCAAATATATCAAGCTGCGCTTGGTTGGCCATATAATTAAACTCCTGGGGTGTTAAATACCCACGTTGTTCTTTATTAAGTATTGCCAATACTCTTTGATATACGGTGTTTACACTTATTGCCATATTATTTTTTAATAAAAAGGCCCACAAAGCTGTGAGCCTTTCACAACTTCTAAGCCAAACGTTTTTCTATTGTTTGGTAAACTTCAATACCTTCATCAGTTTTAAACCACGCGGCTAATGCTGAATAAGGGTTTTCATCAAATGGTACAGTTAAAAGTTTTCTGTCATTGCTAGCCCATTTAAATGTTCGTTGATCGTTTGATAATTTTATAATGCCTTGCTCAACAGCTTTAATACCCATATTGCGTACATTAATGTTTTCATCTTGCGACAATTCTAAAAACAACTGAGGATTTGATCTAGCAAATAATAACAAATCTCTTTTGAGCTCTTTAGATGTCATAGTAGAAACTTTATCTCCAAGCTCAACTCTTAATATCGCTTCTGCTCTATCAACATCAGTTTGCGATGCTACGTTTAAAGCTTGAATTTCCATCTCTAAATAATCTATATCGTCTTCGGCTATTTGAACAGGATTATGTTCTTCATAGACTCTTCCTTTGTCTGGATGATATAGTGATAATATTTGTTGTAGAATTACTTTTTCTCTAGGAACAAACAGCTGGCCGTCTCTAAATATAATATGCCCAAGTCTTGCGTTACCTTTAAACTCATCTACAAAGACAGTTTTTTGATTTATGGTATATTTTATTTCTCTTTCATATCCCATATCCTCATCGAACCAATAAATACCTTTGCTTTTTAAAATAAATACAATAGGTGATTTTTTACCTTTTAGTTCGTACAATCTGTCTTTTACTTCCCATTTTGGAGCAGCTTTTACTGCTACCTTTTTTTCTTTTGCCATGATATAATATAATAAAAAATTTAAAAAAGTAAACCCGAGGTGGCATAACCACCCCGAGTATTACATAACTAATTTAGCTCTTGAAAAGAACAAAGTTGTTAGCCGCTTGAGTGACCAAACATCTTTCAGATAGATAGTGAATCTCCATCTTGTCAACGCTTGAACTTGTAGGCCCACCAACTGAACCAGTAACCCAAGATTTCATTCTTCGGTCATCAGCTTCAGACGCACGATAACGTACGTGAAGGAATGGACGTCTTACATTTTTTCCAAGTTGTTGATCATATACAGATGAAGTTCCTGCTGGAGTAAGAACACCAGAAAGACCACCTACAAGACCACGAGTAGAAGCATCGTTAAGATATTTCCAATCAGTTTTGTAAAAGTCATAAGATCCACGACGGAATCCTGTAAAGCCAAGATTCAATGCCATGTCTTCTGAGTTTTCAAATACACCGTAAGCAGTACCACCTTGTGCACCTGCAGAAAGACCAGCTAAAAGATCGTCAATGTACAAGTTAGCATCTCTGTCTAAGAAAAGTAAATTTTCTTCGATAGAACCTTGCTTGTCAAGTTCTTTTAACAATAGGTCAAATTCTGGAAGTTGATCTGCAGCTGGTGTTGCTGAATCAAATTGATTTGTAGAAACGATTCCACGAGACTCGATAGCCGCAAAAAGCCCTTCAGTACCTGAAACAGAGTTTCCGAATTCATCGGCTACTGCACTAGTGCTATCAGCTTTTTCAGCTTCAACCATAGTCATTTCTAGGTAATCTTCATATCGAACGCGAGTATCGCCTTCAGCCTTCATATACCATAAATATCCTGTTTGTCCAGCTTCTCCAGAAACCTCAACCCAACCAATCTGAGCAGTGTCAGAACCTGAAATCTCAAAGTGATCTTTGATGATGATAGGCTTGTTGGTAAAGCTTTTGAATGTAGGCTGAATAGCTCCAGTCATAGTGTCTGTAGCTTTGTCATATTCAGAACCGTATACAAAGAACTTAATAACTTGGTTATCAGTAGTTGCGATACCAGATAGGTCATCAACATTTTCAGCGCCGTAAGGCTTAATTGTCAATGCACTTGTACTAGTTTCAGAACCAGCTGTAACAATAGCTTTAAATACAACACTATTTACAGTAGCTACAACAGTTGCACCTTTTCTGATAGCGTGAGCTTCAGTTGCGCCTGAATCAATTCCTGTAATTGTGTCAATCGCTCCAGTAACCGGATTAATCTGCCCGTTGTAAGCTAAGTGAAGACGACCTTGCTCAGACCAAATAACTTGATCAGAAGCCATAGGCATCTCTGCACCTACCATACGTAGGAAGGATGAAATCGAACGGTTTCCATAACGCTCTACTTCTTGTTGGTAAAGCTCTGGAAGATATTGTTGCGACCAGTTTGCACCACCTGAACCGTGAAAGTTCAAATAGTTTGTGTTAAGAGTAGCTTTTTCCACGGAGGGGGTTACAATCCCACCGGTTAAGCCACTAAATGATACATTAGTTGCCATTTTTTATAAATTTTTAGTAATTTTTAAGTTTAAGTTTTAATTTTGAAGTATCATCGCCTAAAACTCTTGCTTTTATTCCGCCCGTATCATTAGTTTTGCTATGAACCCCTCTCGGGTCCATATTAATGTTTTTGGCAGACTTCATACTCTCTTTTATTGCATCGGATTTACCTTGCTGATAAAAATGATTAGCAATTGCATCAGGATTCATAGCGGCAAACAAGGATTTATGATAACCTTTAGCGTCATTCATAACATTATCTTCATTTAAAAACTTTTTAACGAAATTATTAATGTCGCTTTGGTTTGTTTTTACCTCATCTGCGTTTTTTACATTAAATCTATAGCGTTTATCTGCAACCTTGAACTCAAAACCTTTGAATTCATCATTAAACACTTGATCTGTTTTTTGTAAAAACACATTCTGAGCTTGTTTGGCTATTTTTGATGTTTCTTCGTTTTCTTTGGTATATCTATTAAAGAAATCTACAGCTTTTTGTTGATCTGGTGTTAGCCTAGACCCAGCTTTAATATCTTCATAGTATTTGGTTTTAAGACCTTCAAGTTCAGATTTAGCACTTGCTACTTCTTCTTTGAAAGCCAGCTTTTTTCTTTTGACGTCTCTTTCATCGTCGACTTCTTCATCAAATGTAAATTTATCTTCAATAAGAAAATCAATCTCATCTGATGACAAGTGCGGTTTAGATTGTTGATAATACTCTCTAAGCAACGCAAGATCATCTACATTTGAATAATCTTTATTAAGCGCTACATAATCTTCAAGCGATCCGCCTGTTTCATTTATAAAATCAACAACTTTTTGAATATTTTCAGGAAGCTCTATACCTTGCTCCTCTTCTTTTTGGAATGCTTCTTCAACTTCTTCCGCAAGGTCTTCTACTTCTTTAATAGTTTCTTCTTGCGTTTCTTCAACTTCTGTAAGTTCTTCTAAAACTGGCTCTTCAGTTTCTTCTTTTACTTCTTCTTCTTGTCGTACTTCTTGCAGTTCCACTTGGGCTTCTTCCCCTGCTTCTTCAGCCGGTTCATCTCCGCGTAACACGCTGCCCTCTGTCTCTGGTTCTTGAATGGCATCTTCTGTTTGTTCAGTTTGTTCTGCGGGCGGTTGAGTTAAATCAACCTTGTACATGCCGTCTTCAAATACGGCCCCTGCTTTTTCTTGTACAAGTTCTTCTTTTTCTTGTATTGATAGCTCTTCGCTTTCAACGACTTTTGCTTCAACGTTTTCAGACATAATAAAATATTATAAGATTATACACTATACATTACTTGGGTTCAAAAGAACCTAAGTCAAAATCACCGCTAAGTATATCATTTCCTGCAGATTCAAATACTTTTGGCGGTAAATTATTTTTTCTTTGATTTATAAGCTCACTCTGCTGTGATGCTTGTATTTTTGTTCGCTCGTCTTTACGGTCTTCTTTTTCTTTTATAGCGGACTTAGCACTTTCAACTTCTAATCCTTTAAGTTGCATGTTCATTTGAAATTCGAGCTTCATTAATTCTTTTTTCAAATTAGCCTCATTGCTTAGTCTTTGCATTTCAAGCTGAGATTCTAGTTGCTTTAATTGAGCCTTTTGACTAGTTAAAGCTTGTTGTTTTTGCACCTCCGCTTGAGCCGCAACTTGCTGCGCCTGAGCATTAGCTTGAGATTGAGCTTGAATATTTTGTTGCTGCATTTTTTGATCACGCTCAAGTTTTTTCTTACGTCGTACTTTTAGCATTTCATTTGCTAATTGAACATTTTTTATTTCTCTAAGATCAATAGCATCTTCCAAATCAACAAGGCCACCACTCAATGCAGCTTGTATATTATTTTCAAGCTTTTGCTTTTCTTCCTCATCCGGCATTAAATCAATAAATATGCCAAAGTCGTGTAAATGAAGTTCACCTAATTCAGATAACACAGAAACATTATGTATGCCTATTGCTTGTATAAATGCTTCTCTAGCCGGAGAATACTCTATAACGTCAGATATTCGTAAAGATATTTTTTCTGCTGTTTCTGCCGTTAAGAATAAACCACTTTGTAATATATGACGCGTAGCAGTATTACTATTTGCAGCCGCAAGTTTTTGTACGCCTACCAATGCTTTTGGATCTGGCGCTGTTCCATCTCTAGCTTCATTTAATCCAGTAGCATCTCTCATCATTTGTAAATAATAATTATATGTACTTACAAGTGAAGCTATTTTATTACTACCACTATTTGAATTAATTTCTTGAATGGGTACCTTGCCTGGGTTCATATCACCGTCAGACGTAAATGATCTACCGATTACAGAACCAGTTTGGAAAAACATATTTAATGCTTCCTGCGGGTTGTAGTTTGTACCATTACCTAAATCTATTTCAGCAAGCCCGTCCGCATCTAAGTAAACACCGTCAGGAACCATACGCGACATCACCTGCTGCAATTTTAAATGTGTTATTTGAATCATATCAGCGAATGTAGTAATTCTACTAACTAAAGATTCAATGCGCCCATTATACATACGAGGTGCCACAACAGAATAATTCATTCTAACTTTTGCAGCATCGCTTTTAGGACGTAACATATTTTCGCACAGCTGCCATTTTAATAACATGTTAGCTCCTGGCACATACACGCCATCATATAATACTTCTATATTTCTGGCTATTCTTTCAAACCTAGCACGAGGATCTATAGGAGGGTTAAAGTTTTCATCTTTAACTATAATTTTTTCAGCACCTGTTACTGTATTTTTAACTTTATATACCTCGTTGTGAAAAGTTTTATAATTAAAATATAATACATCAACCGTATTATTATCATCCCTATTCTTCGTGGTTGTAAATTTATTATAAGCTTTATAGTTAGAATAACTGCCTCCTGCTAATTTTTCTAAATCTTCATTTGTTAAATTTGGAAATTGCTTTTTCAATTCATTAATAGGTATTGTTTTTATCTCACCTATATAATATATATCTTCAAAATAAGGAGAATCGGTATATGAATAAACTAAATTGCTAGGATCAACGTAATCTATTGTTATTCCTTCAGAATTAGTATATGTTGTTTTTACGGCACCAATACCTAAAACAGCTAAATCATAATACATACGTTTTTTAGTAAGCTCGTATCTATTCTTTTCAAATGTTGTTGCGATTGCCTGCTCTTCAGCTATTTCAATAGCTTCTTTATAATTAAGCTGCATATGTAAATCTAGCTCGTCTTGATTAGCTGGTAGATCAGTAATCCCGCTTTCTTTAGTTTGTATACCAAACTCAGTTTGAATATATGAGTCAAGCTCTTTAGCTGCCATGTCTCTCAATATACTTTCCATATACCGAGTTCTTTTATTTACACCAAATGGATCTTGCGAATATGCTTTTATATCATAAGTTCTATTTGCCATGCCATTCACTACTATATCTACAAACTTAGGTATAATAGGAACTGGCTTCCAATCCAGATTTAGGTAAGATAAATCACCATTTATTGATAATTCATCTTTATATTTTTGCACAGACTGCTCACCGCGCGCATATAATCTCAATTTGTGAAAATGATTTTGATTAATATAAAAACGGTTTCCAGCAGAATCTTTTTTAAACCATTCATGCTCTATTGCTCTAGCAACGTCTTTTCCGAACTTCGGACTAGCTTTTTCTGCGTCGCTAAGCGTTTGGCTTGGAAAATAACCTTTTACAACTGATTCAGCCATAATTATTTATTAATTTTGATTTCATGCCTTCGTTTTTATATTTAGCTATATTAAAACTTAGACTTAGTTTTTGTCTTTCTTGTTTAGGTGAATACAAGTGTCTGTTGCATGCCATAATAGCTAATCCTGAGCTAATCGCTGCGTCAAACTTTGTTCTTTTGTTTAGATCGAACTTAGCCCAATCATTAAGTGTGCCATTAAAATACATTTGACCATATGTCCCTTCGCCCACTAATCCTACGTATTTTTGTATGTATGATTCTATTGCAGCCGCGTGAGCCTGCTTAATATCTTCACTTGAGTTGGGCATTCCGCCTATTTCTTTTTCAGCAGCAGACAATTTATTAAATGC
>TARA_R100001591_G_scaffold117525_1_pt1 | contig 15470 bp, 10 predicted proteins | sample TARA_R100001591 | Tara Oceans TARA_R100001591 (sample SAMEA2622725) | marine metagenome | biome: marine biome (ENVO:00000447); feature: surface water layer (ENVO:00002042); material: "saline water (ENVO:00002010), including plankton (ENVO:xxxxxxxx)" | depth 5 m
TTCGAAGGGGGCTCAAAATCTCGTCCAGAGATTTTGCGGGGGATGTCAGAACGGAGATGTTGTAAAGTTTACTAACTCATAAACCTCACGACATCCCTCGGATCATCCAAAGAACTGTTTAGATGATCGTCTCCCTTCGAAGGGAGATTTAGTTTCTCTTTTATTTAGTTGGTTAACTCATCAATTCGATGTTTCAGAAATCGAATTACAGAATCCATATTCCTTTTTATATCAGCGTCATTAATTCTGATAAAATGAACTCCGAGTTGTTCCAGTTGATATTGGCGTTCAATGTCTTTGGTTTTTTGTTGAATGGTATTGTGAATGCTTCCGTCAACTTCGATTGCTAACATGATTTCATAGCAATAAAAATCTACTATGAAATGACTGATCGGTACTTGCCTATGAAATCCTACTTTTAATTGTTTCCCCTTTATCTGCTTCCAAAGTAATACTTCTCCCAATGTAGAATTATTTCTTAACTCTCTGGCTCTCCTTCTTAATCCCGGATCGTAAGGTATGATGGTATTCCTTTCCATATCAAATAAGACAGGTTCGGAAGTAATTCCTTACAAAAATCTTATGAAAAGCATCCAAATCCCCCTTCGAAGGGGGCTCAAAATCTCGTCCAGAGATTTTGCGGGGGATGTCGGAATGGAGATGTCGTAAAATTTACTAACTCATAAACCTCACGAAATCCCTCGGATCATCCAAAGAACTGTTTGGAGATCGTCTCCCTTCGAAGGGAGATTTGGTTATGAGCTCGAATTTAAATACGAAATCTACCCCGGATACCCGCTACCGCTAGTAATATAATCTCTCAATGAATCAATTTCGTTTTTTTGATTTTCGATAACTGATTTTACCACATCCCCTATAGAAATAACTCCTACAAGTTTTTCATCTTCTAAAACCGGTAAATGGCGGATTCTTTTGTTTGTCATTAACTGCATACACAGATTCACTGAATCATCAGGAGTTACGCATATCACTTTGTCTGACATTATCTGTTTTACAGCTGTAGTTCTGGAAGCTCTTCCTTTTAGAATTACTTTATTACGATAATCTCTCTCTGAAATAATTCCCTTCAGAACATCATTACTCATTACAACCAGCGCTCCGATGTCCAACTCAGCCATCTTTTCAATTGCCTGATAAACGGAATTATCAGGATTTACAGAATAGATTTCCTTCCCTTTTTTTTGAAGAAGATTTTTAACAAGCATAGCTTACTCCGGTAAATTGTTGGTGTACTTTACAATTAAGCAGAGATTGTGAATTTTGCAAGTTATTGTACTAATGGCTTATTTTATTAGGGTCATCTTTCTGGTTTTCACAAATCCACCCGCTTCAATTCTATAAAAATATATCCCGCTGTTTAAACCTGAGGCATCAAATCTCAAATCATAACTTCCGGGAGATTTATAAGCATCTAATAGTACTGAGACCCTTCTGCCTAATGCGTCATATACAGAAATCTCTACTTTTGATGAAACTGGAATATCATATCGAATTAAAGTACTTGGATTGAAAGGGTTAGGATAATTTTGAGAAAGCGCAAAGCCATTGGGAATTACACTTTCTTCATTGTTAGATACTAATTGGCTTACATCAACCCAAAGAGTATCACTTGCACTTATTACAGCCATATTATCATGTTTAAATAATTGCAGAATTATGCTGTTTAACCCTTCTTGTAAATTATGAACATAAAACGCATCCGTTGAAGTACGTTGTAACAATTCTTCATCATTAAGAAATACTTTTACTTTCCCATTTGAGGTTTCTGGATTTGGGCCAACAATAAAATTAGCCACTTCAAATTGAACTTGTATTGAATCAACTGAGATGCTCAAACTATCTTCACCCATAATTTGAATTGTGGGCTCTAAAGGTGGTGGGATATCATCGATTAATTCTAAAGTCACGAATAGTTCAAAAGCTGTTTCACTTCCTCCACCATAACTTCCAAACGCTACTAAAATTCCCTGGTAAATACCCGTTTGCATACCTCCGTTTATTGAAATATCCATTGAAACTTCAACGCTATCATTTTCAGATAGAGTTCCACTAATTGGATTTATATTTCCCATCCATGGCTGGTTCTTCGATAATCTCCAGGCTAATCCCGATACACCTAAATTATGCATATAGAAAGATTCAGTATAAACTTTATTACCGGGTTCCTTCTGATAAGTTAGATTTAATGTGTCCATTCCGAATGAAATCATTGGTTCCGCTGAAATAGAGGATAAATCAATCTCCACCGGTAATTCCACTATTGGATTATTCACATAGTTAGATTTTAGTTCGAAAACATCACTCAATAAATCTGTTTCAGAAAAATCCCGGCTGTCGAGAGTAATTCCAATTGTAACAGAGTCACCGGCAGCTAAAATCCCATTATTTGGCTCAGTAAAGGCCCAGGCTTGCTCATTATCAAAAAACCAATCCAGGTATTCATTCCCAGTGTTGTAAAACTTCACTTCTACACCTTCTATTCGAGTCTGATCGTTATGAATTGTAGAAATAGTATCTCTGCTAAATGATACTATCGGAGTTTGAGTTGGGTCAAGTACATTCCTTGGAGTCGAATAATAACTAGTATTCCCACTAGATCCCGTAACTGTAAGTGAAAGCTTAGGATATGTGCCGAAGTCAATTCCATTCGGCAACACTATTTCCATTTCCGGGGATGTTTGAATATCTATATCGAAGCCACCTAAATATTCATTTCCTTGTCCTTCTGAGGCGGAATCTGACGTCAGAAATAATTCTACCCGGTTGTTGCCATTTTCAATAAGCGTGTCTATATCTGTGAAGTAAAGAAATAAAGAGTCTGCACTAGAATTTTTAAATACGGAATACACTTTGGGAGGTTCTGCAACTTGAATGTGAGAATAATTAGCTATGGCCCCACCTTCATTGTTGAATATCAAGTTTCCTGTAACCGTGTTCCCTGAACCTGTGGCGACATTAAAGTCTACACCAGCGCCGGTATTATTGGCAATAGTATTAGGGCTACTACCATCACTTGTTCCTATGATATTATTTGAGGAACCTCCAGCCAACCAAATTCCGGCAACCGAATTTCCTCTATCGTTTCCTGATTGATCAACTCCGATATAATTTCCTGCAATCGTATTCCCGGATTGATTATCCATATAGATTGCTGCTTCGCCTTTTGTAAAGCCAATCACATTTCCTAAAATAGTGTTGTTTGAAGAACCAACAGAAATCCCTGCTCCGCCTGTACCTTTGTCGCTACCATCCCAAGGTGCAAAACCAATTACATTATTTGTAATAAGGTTTCCATCACCATTAGATATGTTAATTCCACGATAATTTGTATTTCCCATTACATTATTGCTTATAACATTTCCTGCATTTTGAATCGTTATAAAAGCGACTCCGGGATCTATTATCGCAGATCCGGTTCCATCCATTCCAATTAGATTTCCGGTAAGAGTGTCAGCGTTACCAAACATGGTGACTGATCCCAATAAATTTGCTTCGGATGATAACTGACCACCTATTACTGATGGTGTTTCAGTTGTACCATATAAATTCAGTGTATCGATCCTTGATCCTATAATTCTGACTGCAGAAGTATCGCTTTCACTTCCTACTGAAATGCTTGAAATATGAACTCCTTTCACTAAGTGTCCGGAACCTTGAAAGTTTAACCCACTTTCTATTTCAAACGGTAAAGTCGCATTCCAGCCTTCAGTGGGGGCATTAGTATTTGCAACGTAGGAAGAGTGCGTAGTTCCATCTATAACAATTTTCTTTGTAACTGTAGAAGCATAATCTTCTGTAATCACACCACTTAATGAATTCCCGAATTCTATAACTAATTCTTCTGATGCAGCTACCCATGGTGGTCTTTGATTGGACTCGTTAATAGCTGTGATTACAGAGCATCTGCCATAACCATTGTCACAATATCCATCACCGGGATTTGCATCTTCAGGAAGGTTTAGATTTGTATGAGTTACAGTAAATCCGGTAACCGAGTGGGTAGCAAAATCAACTTGAACCCTTCGAATATTTCTATCAGCATTACCTGTATTTGCGGGGTTAAAAGTCACATAAAATAACCATGCAGATTGCCCTAGAGTATCTGATCCCGGGTTTGTTTGATCTACTAATACCGGATAAGCAAAATTTTCTGATCTACCACCTAACTCTACTCCATTATTCAGCTCACTTGCATTTGATAGTCTATATAATAATTGAGGACCCGACCAATTAAAACCATCATCAGAAAGATGAAAATATACACCTGGAATAATCTCCGGGTTACTATTGTATGCTCTTATTTGAGTTCGAATATATTTTCCGAAATAGCTGCTATAGGTAATACCTTCTACAGTTGCCTTTGCATCATTAAAATGTAGGTATCCGCTATTCTCGATGGGTGGAGGAAGATGTGATTCGGGATCGGTAATTACATCGTAATATGGGTTTACATTGGGAATTGTAAAATCACTTCCATCCCAATATCTCCAACTTGAAGCGTCAGAAATATCATCCGTTCTCATTATCGTACTTATTTGCCCGTCTTGAGTCCAAAACTGCACCGGGAAATAATAATAACTTCCCACTTTGAAAACGCGCGAAAAAGAATCTGCATTATTCCATGGAAAAACCCCATGTCTGGTAGTATTGTTTTGTTCCTGAAGCTTATAAGGGCTGGATGCTACTACATAATTGTCCTGATCTGAACTCGCTAATGCCCATGTATCTCCGCCATCTGTAGATTTAGTAAGTACAAATCCGTTATACCAGCATTTTTCAAGTCCACCTTCCAATGATGTTACTACATTAGGATCAGGACAGATATTGTTTGTTACTAAACTGTCGATTTCCCAGCCGAGAAATTCTTGGTACTGTACACGATATAAGTTCCCATCATTACCTAAAAAGCTATTTGCACCTGTGTTCCCATTAGCTGATGGCCATATCTTATAATCAAAATTTCCTGGATTCGGATCATTACTCCCGGGATAATTGCCTGCCGTTTCTCCTGCTGATACCACTTCATAATTCCCGCCTCCCTTCAGATCATTTAAAGTTTTAGCTTTATATACGATCGTGTATTCCGGTGCTCCGAATCGCATAAATACACTGTCGTTTCTTGAAAAAACAGTAACACCTCCATCAGGTCCATAAGAAACATTAGGATTTACATCCGTTTTCCTGGTATCGAAATCCCAAAATAATTCATCCGTACCGAGCTGAACAGTAGCACTATCAGGATATATGATCTGTGCTTGTATCCCTGTTGAAATGAATAAAAAAAATGCTGTTAGTACGACTAGCTTAGACCCCATATTACCCTCTATTATTTTTAAACCTACTTAACCTGATTTTTCACCAAATAAAATAATTTTATTCAATTATTCAAAATCCGGCACTCTGGTGAGGCTTTGCGCTAGTTTTGAGGACTTAGAATTGATCATTCAAACCCATTAATTCATTTCATTAATTAAATCTGAACTAAGCTCACGAATGCATTAATAATAGCTGTATATTACCTACTTCATCAAGACTACTATTTCAAATCATACATGACGTACCTTTCCACAGAAAACCTAGGTAAAAAATACGGGCTTAAGTTGTTATTCAAAGATCTCACCTTTGGCATTTCTAAAGGTGATAAAACAGCTCTCATAGCTCAAAATGGAGTTGGAAAATCAACTTTACTGAAAATATTAGCTGGAAAAGAAGTTCCTGATTCAGGAGAGGTAATGATTCGAAACGGAGTAAAAGTAGCTATTCTCGAGCAAGAACCTGAACTTGACGATTCCATGACCATCAACCAATTCATCTCGCATGGCGAAAATGAAATGGTGAAAGTTGTTCAGCAATACGAAAAAGCCGTAGCAGCACAAGCAGAAAATTATAATGAGAAAACTCAGGAAGCATTTGATAAAGCGCTCGCAAAAATGGATGCTGCAAATGCCTGGGATTATGAACAACGACTGCATCAAATTTTAAGCGTATTAAATATTCATGATCTGGATCAATCCATTTCATCTCTGTCTGGTGGGCAAAGAAAACGGGTAGCTCTGGCATTTGCATTATTAGATGATCCTGACCTCTTGATCCTGGATGAGCCAACCAATCACTTGGATGTTGAAATGATCGAGTGGCTGGAAGCTTACCTTACCAAAAGCACCATGACTCTATTGATGGTAACTCACGACAGGTATTTTCTGGACCGAGTTTGTAATCACATTTTAGAAATCGAAGACGGGCAGCTTTATCACCACAAAGGGAATTACGAATATTTCCTCCAAAAGAAAGCTGAACGAGAAGAAGTGTACGCTACAGAAATTGCCAAAGCCGGCAAATTGATGAAGAAAGAGCAAGAGTGGATGCGTCGCCAGCCTAAAGCCCGTACTACAAAATCTAAATCCAGAATAGATGCTTTTTACCAAACAGAAAAGAAAGCAAAATCCGGTAAAGTAAAGCAAGAAGTCAAACTTGAAGTAGATATGTCCCGGATTGGCGGACAAGTTCTGGAACTCAAAAATGTAAGCAAAAGCTTTGATGATCTTGTTATTCTGAAAGACTTCGAATATTCTTTCAACAAGGGAGAACGAATTGGGATCATTGGAAAGAACGGAGTTGGTAAAAGTACTTTCCTGAAGATCATTACCGGAGAAGAACCCATTGATTCAGGAGAAGTAAATACGGGTCAAACCATCGTTTACGGACATTACAAACAATCCGGTATTGAGATCAAAGAAAAAGAAAGAGTGATCGATGTCATCAAAGAGATTGCGGAAGTAATTGTGCTGGCAAACGGCGATACCATTTCTGTTTCTCAGTTCCTGGAGCATTTTATGTTCGATTCCAAGATGCAATACACTCCTGTTTCAAAACTAAGTGGTGGAGAGAAAAGGCGTCTTGGATTGATGATGGTGCTGATCAAAAACCCAAACTTTCTGATCCTTGATGAGCCTACAAATGATCTTGATCTTATCACTTTAGAAAAACTGGAAGGATTTCTTTCCAACTTTGGTGGTTGCCTGATCATTGTATCTCATGATCGGTATTTCATGGATAACTTAGTAGAACATTATTTTGTGTTTGAAGGAAATGGAGTAGTAAACGATTTCAACGGCACCTATTCTGAATACAGAGCTTTAAAAACTCAACAAGAAAGTGGGGAAAAAAACAGTTCCTCAGAAAAGAAGAAGTCAGACCATCCCAAACCGTCAAACTCTGATTCCGAAAAACTCAGTTTCAATGAGCGAAAAGAATATCAAAAGCTGGAAAAAGAGATCGAAGAGCTTGAAAAGAAAAAATCTGCAATTCACATCCAGATGAGCAACTCTGACCTGGATTATGAAAAACTTCAGGAGCTTTCCGAAACATTCAGTGCTTTAAAGGAAGAATTGGAAGAAAAAGAGTTTAGATGGCTGGAGTTGGCGGAACGAGCATGATGAATAACCAATAACCAATAACCAATAACCAAATAATATACTTTTGGCTCTTTTACAGAGAATGTCTTTTATTTAGCTCGTATTCAATCCCAGTAAATAATCAGATATTGTGAGCATTAAAGGAAAATTCGCCGATCCCGCCATCAGAAAAAAAATTATTCAGGGAGCTATTCTCACATTTATTATCTCTGTTATTGCGATCTATTTTTCAGACGGATTTGTTCAGGAAAACGGTCATTTTGGTTTTTGGTCGATCACGCCCCCGTTGCTTGCCATCTTTCTTGCTTTTTATACCGGAGAAGTAGCCAGCTCTTTGTTCATGGGGATTTGTCTAGGGGCTGTAATCTCTAATAAAATCAATGTTGTTCAGGAATTTCTGATTCCATCTATTGGAACAGAGAGTTTTGCCCTTATTCTTCTGGTTTATCTCTGGGCATTAGGAGGATTGATCGGTATTTGGACAAGGACAGGTGGCGCCGAAAAATTTGCACGATGGGCAAGTGAGAAAATGGTAAAAGGTCCTGTTTCTGCTAAACTGTTTACTTGGTTTATGGGAATAGTTTTCCATCAAGGAGGAACTATAAGTACTATTCTAACCGGAGCCACTGTTCGGCCAATCGCCGACAAACACAAAGTTTCTCATGAAGAACTTTCTTATGTAGTCGATTCAACCGCTTCACCTATTGCAACGCTGATTCCATTTAATGTATGGCCTATTTATGTAGCAGGTTTGGTGATCGGTACCAATGCTCTTTTCGAAACTACTCAGGATGGGATCAATTTTTTCTTAACAGCTCTTCCTTTTAATTTCTATGCCATTTTTTCCATTATTCTAACGTTCCATTTTGCATGGGAAAAACTTCCTTGGATTCCCGGTAAGCAAATGCGGAAAGCGATTCGTCGTTCACGAGAAGAAGGTAAATTAGACAGAGACGGAGCTACACCAATGGCTGCGGATGAACTTACTGAACAAAAAATTCCGGAGGGCTATAAACCCGGATTGATCGATTTCTTCGGTCCGATCGGAACATTACTTGGTGTTGCTATTATCCCTTTCTTCTATACTTTTTTCGTTCAGGATAAAGGTGACGATTCTATTTTATTAATTGCCGAAGCATTTGTTTTAGCTGTTTTAGCCGGAATCGGAATAGCGGTTGCCAAAGGGATGAAATTACAAGATGCCATCGACGGATTTGTAGATGGCTGTAAAGGTGTAACCATTGGTGCCATTATTCTGGCTTTTGCCGTTACACTTAAAGAAGTAGCAGATGCCGTTGGTACAGCCGCTTATGTGGTTGATATTGTGGGCGGAATTATTAATCCAGTAGTTCTTCCTGGTTTATTGATGGTTTTTTGCATGATCATAGCCTTCTCTACCGGTACTTCTTGGGGAACCTATGCGGTTGTATTCCCTGTCGCTATCCCATTGGCTTGGGCAATAGTTCCCGATCCTTTTTTCCTGACATTATGCTTTTCAGCGGTGATTGGTGGTTCCGTTTTTGGTGATCAATGTTCCCCTATTTCAGATACAACCATTTTGTCTTCTTTAGCTACCGGTTGCGATCTTATGGATCATGTGAAAACACAGTTTCCACTGGCAATGGTTGCCGGCAGTTTAGCTATTGTCATGTATTCAGCGCTGGTATTTTTCTTTGTTTGATTTTATATATAGGGACGTAAAATTCTACGTCCCTATATATTGAAAATGATCAATTACCAATCAATCTCCAACACTCTTCCCGGCGTCCAAGGTGCATCTGTTCCCTTAAGTTTACTATCGATTTCAGGAATATCTGTGTTCATGATCTCTTTTAACATTTCAATTACAGGTTTCAACTGTTTCTTAGCAATTTCAGCAACCCGTTTTGACGTTCCAGTTGGATCAGAGGTTGAAGAAGTTCCGGCACCAATCGCATTATTTATTCTGGAATTTAACGATGGAGCTCGTTGAATTTCCAAGCGTCCCGCTAGTCGATCACCAAACATGATCATATTAATTTCATCCAGTTTTTCTTCCAACTGTTCAATATCTGAAGCTAAGCCGGATGGAGCATTACTTCTAAGAGCTTTTAAAGCTCCTTTATAATATTGAAGTCGTTCATAAGCTTCTCCTGATGCATTTCTTGCACTGTTCGCCGCTTTAGAAAGCTGATTTAGTTGCTTATGAAAAGCCAACATCGCTTCAGGATCTTCTGCCGGTAAAGTTACATTGCCCAGTGGTCTTACTTCAAAGCTCTGTGCTTCGGTAAGCAGAGTAACTTCTCCATCAATGCTTTTTGATAACTCAACAGTATACATTCCAGGAAGAACCATCAAACCTGAACTAAAATCTTTAGACTGATCAGCATCTCTGGTATTTAATCTTGTGATCTGTGGATATGTCAGGTCCCAGTAAATTCTATTGATCCCTTTTCTTGGAGAGGTTTTTAATTCGCGAACTACTTCTCCATTGGCATCCTTAACTGTAAAGATCAGGAATGGTGCCTCTTCCTCTTCTTCCGCCTTCAACTGTTCGTAGGCTGGATAATAAACTGTCTCTCCGTCTTTTCGTTTCTTGGCTTCTTCTGCTTCACGAATAGCTTTTTTAGTTTTGTATCCGTCTTTCAAGTAATAAGTAAATGCCGCTCCGAACTCAGGGTTTTCACCCAAAAAATAATCCTCGCCCTGAAATCCTTTTGGTCCCAACCAACTGATGGTATTACTTGCTGCAATTCTGCTGTACGGCTGGTATTGATAAGCATATCTTGTAGAAAATAAATGAGCTTCTTTGTCTGCAACTTCTTTTGATAATTCCTGAAGAGCAGAATAATCATCCATCACGTAAAAACTACGACCGAAAGTACCTAAAACCAGATCATTCTCCCTTTTCTGGATATCAATATCGCGAACGGCTACAGTTGGCAATCCTTTGTTCAATTCTTTCCAGTAGTCACCACCATCTATGGAAGCAAACAAGCTGAATTCTGTTCCAACGAATAACAGATTCCCTGTTTCAAAATCTTCTGCAATAGAATACACTGAACCTCTTTCCGGAAGATTATTCGCTATTGATTTCCACGACTTACCTAAGTTTGTACTTTTTAAAATGTACGGCTTAAAATCGCCGTTCTTGTGATTATTAAATGCTACATAAACGGTATTTCTGTCGTGCTCTGATGCGATCAACTCATTTACATACACCATATCAGGCACTCCCGGAAATTTATCGTATTTCATCCAGGTTTCGCCACCATCTTCTGATACATGAACCAATCCGTCATCGGTTCCGGCGTACAATAGGTTTTCATCCAGAGGAGATTCTGCAAGTGCAACAATACTTCCATACACTGAAGTAGAAGCATTTTTCGCGATAGCGTCCATCGGCCACACTTTGTCCATCACTTCGAATGTATTTCGATCCAGTTGGCGCGTAAGGTCACCACTAACTTCTCTCCAATTTTGTCCCATATCATCACTTCTGAGAACACGATCGGATGCAAAATAAAGTCTCTTATTATCATGAGTACTTATAAAAAAAGGAGAATCCCAGTTCCAGTTATAATCATAATCAGCATCAGTAGCTTGCGGCCTGATATTCTGCTGTTCACCACTTTGCTTGTCAAACCGTGCTAATCCACCATACTGCGATTGTGCATACACAATATTCGGATTGGTTGGATCAACATGCGGTTCAAATCCATCACCAAGTACGGTTACAAACCATTCGTCATCGTTGATTCCGGTTGTAGCGTTTGTTCTGGAAGGCCCGCCCAAAGTGAAATTATCCTGAGTTCCACCATAGATATTATAAAATGGCTCTGCATTATCAGCGGCTACTTTATAGAATTGTGTTACCGGAAGATTGGTGAAAAATCTCCATGTCTTACCGCGATCAAACGACTCATATACACCACCATCATTCCCGTTCAGCAAGTGACTCGGATTTTCAGGATTGATCCACAACGCGTGGTTATCAATATGCTTATTCTTCTCGCCTACGTTGTTGAACGTCTTTCCACCATCTTCAGAAACTCCGGAATAAGTATTCATTACATACACCAGATCCACATCTACAGGATCAGCGATCACTTCCTGATAATAATTACCACTTGATGAATAATTACTCTGCTTTTCCCACGATTCTCCTCTGTCATCAGAACGATAAAACCCACTTTTTCCTGATTCTGCTTCAACAACTGCATAAACCACATCCGGATTTGCAGGAGAGATATCCATTCCGATTCTTCCGATGTCTCCGCTTGGCATTCCTCTCATGGTTTTCTTCCATGTTTTTCCGGCATCCGTTGATTTATAAACTGCAGATTCAGGTCCCCCACTGATATATGTAAATACTCTTCTTCTTCGCTGATGAGCCGTTGCATACAACACATCAGGATCTCTTGGATCCATATGGACTTCATTTACTCCGGTGTGCTCGCTGATCTCCAATACTTTTTCCCAATTCTCGCCACCATCCGTAGTTTTGTACAGTCCACGATCTCCACCGGAACTCCAAAGCGGTCCCGTTGCTGCTACATAAACCACATCCGAATCTCTGGGATCAATTTCTATCATTCCGATATGCTCAGAATTCTTCAACCCCATATGCTTCCAGCTTTTGCCACCATCAATGGATTTGTATACTCCATCGCCATAAGCCACGCTTCGTTGATTGTTGTTTTCGCCTGTTCCAACCCAAACCACATTGTGATTGTTTGGATCCATCGCCACAAAACCGATGGAGTAAGAGCCTTCGTTATCAAAAACCGGCTTAAGCGAAATCCCACCATTCTCCGTTTTCCATACTCCACCTGATGCCGTTGCAATATAAAACTCGCTGTGGTTATCAGGATTTACAGCAAAATCCGAGATCCTACCGGAAGTAAAAGCAGGACCAATGCTTCTGAATTCAAGACTATTCCAGGCAATATCGTAACGGGAGTCTTTATCTGATCTTTGGGCAAAAAGTGATGTTGCGCTGATTATCAACACAAGGGTAAGTAAAGAAGTAAATCGTTTCATCTTAATCTGATTAATTTCTGATAGCTAGTGGCTTAGAATAATTAAATATGAGTTCTAATGTGTTTAAATTTTGTATTTGGGCGTTTGCAAATCCAAGCCCGACATGCTCCATTTTTTTGGCAAGCCAAAAACCGCACTTCCTCGAGTGAAGGGTTATAAAAAAAGAATTCGGTCATCTTGCGGCGTATGCCCGAGATCTGAATTTATATGTAAGGTTTTTAATCTAAATCCAGGTTCATGCCTTCGCAGGAATGACTTGATTCGAGTTTAATAGAGATCTTATTGTACATCCACAAGATTTCAAAAAAACTTCAAACTACACCGACCTTTAGAATTATTGGCGAACTAAGGAATTGAATCCTATTAATAGGCCACAGAATCACTAAAACACGGAAAGGATAAACCACAGAGTGCACAAAGGTTTTGAGATGAAGAAGTTTAATATTCTCTGTGGTCTTTGTGGTTAGAATGCGGAGAGGAAGAAACCCATCCCTGTCCCTTCCCTTAGTCAAGGGAAGGGGACTTTTTAATTAAATTCTGAGTGGAGTTAAGGAGTCTCCCTCCCTACTGTTAGGGAGGGAACAAGGGTGGGTCAGACCAATCTGGAATTCCTCTCCTTAACCAAGGAGGGGCGAACTACTCAGAACCCAAAAATTTGTTTGTGAACCGGGAAGGTACGTTTCCAACGCAGGTGCATACTGAGTCTTTGTTCTTGAATTGTCGTGGCAGATTTAGAATCGGCTCCTTACAAAGATCCTGAAACAAGTTCAGGATGACGGACTACTACTTTATTACTAACTGATTCAATCAATCCTTCCATTCAACTGCTTCTGCAGTTCTTTCCAGTTTGGCAGAAACCGAGTCATAAAATTTTTGAAACGCTGATTGTGCAAGCGTTCATGAAGGTGTACCAACTCGTGAACTACCACATATTCCAATAACTCGGGTGATTTTTTAGCCAGTTCTAAACTCAACCAGATTCGTTTATCTCTGATATTACAAGTCCCCCATCTGGTTTTCATTTTTTTAACCCCGAACTCATTCACCGAGACCTTCATGATCGGTTCCCATTTTTCGATGAGCTTAGGTATCTCATTTTTCAGGTGCGTGCGATAAAATTCATGAATTGCCTTTTCTTTTTTTTCTTTGTTCAGTTCTGACTTTGAAGCAAGAATCATTGCCTGAACCTCAATCCTCACTGAAGTCTTTTTAGCACCGGTTCTGAGATGAAGTATATACTCCTCTCCCCGGAAAGGTATTCGATCTCCTTCTACATAATTAATGGGAAGTTCTTTTTTGGCAGGAGGAATCTTTTTAGAGAGATGTTTTTCGATCCAGCTTCTTTTGGATTGAACAAAATCGATGAGCTCTTGTTCGGAAACTCTGTATGGACAAGAAACCCTGATCTTTTTAGTGGCGGTATTCACTTTCAATCTAAGGGTCTTGATCCGCTTTCGGGTGACCTGAATTTTATTCCCGTCAACTAATAATTCGTAGGTAGCTTCTGCCTTCTTTCTTCTGAACATTTCAGACGATAGGAATTATCTCTTCAAATAGAAATACCGTTCTCGTTCAAGCGTAGGAATGGGCATTTAATCCGTAGGGACAATTCATGAATTGTCCCTACGGATTATGAAATCAATTGCCTTGCGAGAAATTACTTTTTGCTAGTTTCGACTAATATCTACTTTACCGAGAACAAACGGTATGAAGCTTGCGGTAGGTTATGATCATGGAAAACCTAAATATCTGAGCAGTTTAGCTTGAAGTACCTCAACTAATGCCGGCTCCATGTATTCGTAAATATCCGGGATATCTAAACAAATGATCTTTTGGTCTTTTAAATATTCTCTGAAATTCTTGCGCAATCTATTGATGTGATTTTTCTCCATTACAAATATTATATCCGCCCATTCAAGCAGCTCTCCTGACACACGATTTTTAGCGCTATTATTAAGCCCTGCAGAAGATACCGTCAAGTCATCTCTACTGGCATAAACTTGTTCAGCAGTTGGACTACGAAGTTTATTCTGACTACAAATAAATAATACGTTTTCATTCATTTAATAAATTTTGAGAATGTCTGAATATGACTGCATAAAAAATACTTATTTGGAGCAGGAGCTCCATTCGTTTCTCCCAAGCAGGAGCTTGGGAAAGAGGTTAAGAAGCGGCGAGTCTTGCACAGGCTGGTAGACCGCTTGGAACACTTGTTATGTTGCCAGTGTGTAAATTATGTATTCATAAAGAATGGTAAGCCTTTGACTTGGAATAACAATCAACACAAACGATAGTCATTCCATTAAACTCTTTAAAAATGTCTGTCATACCACCTTCTTCTTCGAATACTTTTTCACATCGTGCGCACCAAGCTTGAAGGTCATTGGGATGGCTAACGTTTTCAACAAATCCTACTTTATCTCCTTCATTCTTTAACAAATGACAACACACTACCGTAGCAATGAGCTTGCCATGTCTACCACATTCTATATATATCGGTTCAATTTCTGATTCCATTTAGCAACATAACCTATCATTATCCGAACAAAGATTTCCCCTATCCGTTCAGGCAACATCGTTGAAACTTCGTAAAAATGCTAATTGAAAAATTGGATTGGTGGCATTAGCAGAAATACTCACTCGGAGCAGGAGCTTGGGAAAAGGTTAAGTTATGTTTACGGAAATACAAACAAAATTAAAGTCATAAGTAAGAAAGCTATAGCCCCAACTGCGATATTAATTAAGATTGTTTTCATAAACCAATCTTGATCTTCCCAAGATTGGTAGTTTTTTTTATGAAGGAAGACTAAGGTTACAATAACCACAGTACCAATAAGCACAGTTAATTTCAGAGATTCCATGGTTAAAACGATTTACTCATTTCTAAAACAAATTGGAGTATACCTAACGTATTATTATCCCCTCAAAAATTTTCCTAAGCAGTCAGCATCAGACAAAGCGTGCCCCTTTCACCTTTCACCTTTCACCTTTCACCTTTCACCTTTCACCTTT
>TARA_R100001591_G_scaffold1404_2_pt1 | contig 15421 bp, 24 predicted proteins | sample TARA_R100001591 | Tara Oceans TARA_R100001591 (sample SAMEA2622725) | marine metagenome | biome: marine biome (ENVO:00000447); feature: surface water layer (ENVO:00002042); material: "saline water (ENVO:00002010), including plankton (ENVO:xxxxxxxx)" | depth 5 m
GGAGTTCTACACTCCGGGTGAACCGAATAGCGGGTGGATTCATTGCAGTTGGATACCCGACCAGCCAAGAGCATCTTTTTTACACGCTTATAAATCAGAGGGTAAAACAAAATATAAACCTATATTAGGATCTGCCAAAGAAATAGTTTAATGAAACCTACTATTAATGCTTTATTTGCAGAACCCATCTGTTTATACGAAAAAGTTAATATGGACTATATTAACGATAAAATCTTACTACCAGAATTAAAAAAATTAGATTTGCATGGTCTTAGAAAAAAAGGAACTTTTTTATCAAATGATCAACACATTCTTAATAACATAGATTATGGAAATTTTGTAAAACAATCGTTTTGTGAATTAGCAAAAAAACATTTTGTTGAATTAGGTTATACCACAAACTTTAGAATAGGCACGTCATGGCTTGTACAAACAAATCCAAATGCAGAGGGAGAATTTCATTATCATTCTAACTATTGGTTTAGTGGTTGTTATTATCCTGATCAAGGTGTAGAGGAATTTACAATATATTTTAAAAGGCCGTATAATTTTCATATCACGCCAAAAATTGTAAAATATAATCCCTTTAACAGCTCTGAAGTTAAATTAATTTGTCAGCCAGGATCTTTAATACTTTTTCCTTCATATTTGCAACACAAAATAGGTACTAATAATACAGAGAAAAACAGATTAAGTTTAGCCTTTAATATTAATCCTTTTGGTCAAACTGGAGAGGGAGATTCAGAATACAATTTTAGTTAGGTCTAGAAGTTTTTAAGGGTTAATGATACAATTCTAGCATGGCTATAAAACACAGAATAAAATTTAAAGCTGCTATGGGAAGAGCAGCATTTAGTGAGACTACTTCAAAAGCTCCAGGAAAAGGTCAGAAGATGAAACAAGAACCTTATGTTGGTAGTTATATTAAATCAGAGATAGATGGCACTAAAATATCTAATAAAAGTTATGAAAAATATTATGGGCCTATGTTAAAAGGATTTAAAAATGGCTAAAAAGAGAAACATCGTAGAGATTGCAGAAAGATTTGGTAATGAAAGGGCCCTAAGAGTATTTAGACAAAGAAGATTTAGAAATAAAAAAAGAGCTGAAGAAAGAAAAACAGGACAAAAAAGTTTTGGATTTAACAAAGGTGGATTAACAGATTATTATAAAGATTTATTATGACATTATCAGGATCAGTTACATTTAATTTAAGTATAGATGAAATCATAGATGAGGCGTATCAAAGATGTGGATTATCCACAAACGCAGGTTATGACTTAAAATCTGCAAGAAGAAGTTTAAATTTATTATTTGCTGAATGGGGTAATAGAGGAATTCATTTATGGAAAGTAGATTTACATGAAGCTTCACTTGTTAGTGGCCAAGCTGAATATAGTGTTTCATCTGATGTAAGTGATGTGCTAGAAGCTTTTATATCCTCAACAGCTGCGTCTGCTGACAACGCAAACACACAAGATGTATCTTTGACAAAAATAGATAGATCTGCCTATGCTGCATTACCAAATAAATTAGCCACAGGACAACCATCACAATATTATGTAGAAAGAGAAAGAACACCTAAAATTTATTTATATCAAGCACCTGATTTAAATACTTATACTACTTTAAAATATTATGTGATTAAAAGAATAGAAGATGCAGGTGCTTATACTAATAACGCTGATGTAGTTTACAGATTCTTACCATGCATGTGTGCAGGTCTTTCATATTACATAGCTATGAAAAAAGCACCACAAATGGTGCAACAAAATAAATTAATTTATGAAGATGAATTAAAAAGAGCTTTAGATGAAGATGGTCAAAGAGCTTCAACTTTCATAACACCACAATCTTTCTACCCACAAGGAATATAATGGCAAAGTACGCAACAGGAAAACATGCAAAAGCAGTTTCAGATAGATCTGGAATGGTTTTTCCATATATTGAAATGGTAAAAGAATGGAATGGTTCGCTTGTGCATAATTCAGAATTTGAACCTAAACATCCTCAAATAAGAAGAAAACATGTAATAGCTGATGCTATAGCTTTACAAAATTCACGTAATATGAAATTTCAACAACCAACTGAAAAATTTCAAAATGATACAACTATATCTGATTCAGGTGGAGCATCTGTGGGGATTGCTAATTTAACTTTACCTGGTGATTTTGCTTTTAAAACTCAAGAGTTTGAGGTGACAAATAATGGTGTCACTACGACCATACACAGCATGGTTCCTGAAGATCCGTCTTTGCAAAATAGAAGAAGAGAATTAAGTTCAACAATAGGTTCTGTGGAGGTAAGTATTTCATAATGGCAATCACTCATACAGCTTTTTTAACACAAGTAAGAAATTACACAGAAGTGAGTAGCACTGTTTTATCAGATTCTTTAATACAAGAATTTATAAGAAATGTAGAATTAGATATAGCTGGTAAAGTAGATTATGACGATCTAAGAAAATATGCTACTTCTAATTTCACAGCAGGCAACAGAGCTGTATCAATGCCATCTGATGTTTTGATATTAAGATCAGTTGAACGTATAGATTCTAGTGGTAATAGAGAATTTTTAGAAAAAAGAGACACAAGTTTTATATCTGAGTTTAATGGTACAGGCACACAAGGCACACCAAAATATTATGCTAATTATGATGACTTTAATATAATTGTAGCACCTACACCTGCTGCTGCTGATACAATTCAAATAAACTACATTAAAGATCCACCAAATTTTACATCTACAAACAATACATTTATTTCTACATATCAAGAGTCGTTGCTTTTACATGGTGTTTTAGCTGAAGCTTTTCGATTTTTAAAAGGCCCCATGGATATGTACAACCTCTATGAAAAGAAGTACAATGAAGAGATACAGAATTTTGCTCTACAACAAATGGGCAGAAGAAGACGTGCGGAGTATGACGATGGAGTTCTAAGAGTAAAAATTCCAAGCCCTACTCCAAACACAACTTATTAAGGAGAAACCATTATGGCTATTACAACTAACGCAATATGTGATTCTTTTAAGAAAGAATTACTACAGGGTAAACATGATTTTGATACATCGTCTGATACGTATAAATTAGCGATGTTTACAAATTCTGCAACTTTAGGTAAGTCAACTACAAACTACACAACAGGTAATGAAGTTTCATCACCATCAGGATATACTGCTGGTGGAAAAGCTTTAGTAAACCAAGGTGTAAAAGTTTCATCATCAGTAGCAATTACTGATTTCGCTGACCTATCTTTTGTTGGTGTAACTCTAACAGCTAGAGGTGCACTAATATACAATACAACAACTGATGGTGGTTCAAACACCACAGATGCTGTAGCTGTGTTAGATTTTGGTGGAGACAAGACTGCAACTTCTGGAACATTTACAATTCAGTTTCCTGCATTCACTACATCTGCTGCGATCTTAAGATTAGCTTAATTTAAAGGAGGAGCCTAGTGGCTGATATTACTGTTATAGCTCAGTCACCAGGCTCTGAATATTGGGGTCAATCTACCTGGAGTTCAAATGATTGGGGTGGATCAGGTAATTCTTTAACTTCATCACAAGGCTCAGTAACAACAACTGCAAATGCAGATGTTTCTGTCACTGGTGTATCTTTATCTTCATCTATTGGAGAAGAAGTAGCAGGAATTTCTTTTTTATTTACTGCAACTGGAATATCGTCAACATTTAGTATAGGTAGTTCTACTATTGGTATTGGAGTTCCTGTAACTGGTATCTCTGCTACCTCAAGCATAGGATCAACTACTATAGATGAGTCAGAGCTAACTGGTGAAGGTTGGGGACGAAGAGCTTGGGGTAATTTAGCATGGGGTGAAGCTTTTTCAGTTGCTCCTACAGGTCAATCCATATCATCTTCAATAGGTACAGCCACTGCAAGTGCAGATTTCACAGCTACAGTTTCAGGTGTACAGGCAAGTTTCACACTAGGTTCTTTTTCATTACAAATTGATCAAGACATAACTGTATTCGCTGCTGAGGATCAATTAGATTTTACAATAGGAACACTAGGATTTGATGCAGACGCTAATGTTTCTGTTACTAGCGCAGGTTCGTTAACAGGATCTATGGGAACTACTGTTGCAGGATTAAAGACACCAGTAGATGTTTCAGGCATTTCAGCTACATTTACTTTGGGATCTTTCTCATTAGTCCAATCTACAACAGAGTCTGTAACAGGTATATCTAGCACAATGTCGATAGGGTCTCCAGCTACTATACCTCAACAAATGATAGGAGTTAGTGGTCTACAAGCTACAGGTTCTGTGGGTTCAGTTACAGTTACAGGGATTGCTAATATTGATGTTACAGGCATACAAATGACTGCATCAGTAGGAAGCCCAGCAATAACGAGCTGGCAAGAAGTTGACCTTGGTGTATCAAATACATGGACTGAGGTTGATTTGGCAGCATGATTATTGTAATATAAACATACTTAAGGAGAAATTTTTATGGCATCAACATTTTCGAGTGATCTAAAACTAGAACTTATGGCTACTGGTGAAAATGCCGGTACATGGGGTGATAAAACAAATACAAATTTAAATTTAGTACAACAAGCAATAGCAGGTGTAGAATCAATAACACTTTCATCTGGAGGTACAGTTGCATTAGTAATGTCTGATGGTGCAATATCAAATGCAAGAAATTTAGTAATCAAATTTGCAACTGCTACAATTGCTGCAAGCACTGTTTGTACTGTTCCAGATTCAATAGAAAAATTTTATATATTTGATTGTAGCGGTTTAACTAATGCAAATAACCTTACTATCAAAACAGCATCAGGTACAGGTTTTTCCCCTACGACTGCAGGGGCTGCAAGTCCAAAAATATTTGCAGCATACTCTGACGGAACTAATCTAACTGAAATATCTTTAAATACTTTAGGGGGCACTATTGGAACAGCTCAAATAGAAGCGGATGCAGTTGATAACCCTCAGATAGCTGATGATGCTATTCAATCTGCACAAATTTCAAACAATGCTGTTTTAACAGCAAACATATCAAATAAAAACGTAACACAAGCTAAGATTGCAGATGATGCAGTTGGTCCAGATCAACTAGCAAATACTGCAGTGACTGCTGGATCTTATACAACAGCTGATATTACTGTTGATGCACAAGGTAGAATAACATCTGCAGCGTCAGGATCAGCAGGCGGTGGTGGTTTTACTTTAACAAAATGGGCACACGGACCAGCTTCAGGACAACATACTACTGGAGCTAATAGTTCGTCATACTCACTTTACATGTGGGGTGGCGGAGGAGGAGCCGGTGGTGGTCCATCGCCTACACCGCATCAAGGTCGAGGTGGTCCTGGTGGAACGGGAGGATTTGGTTTTTTCACTGGACCAATAGCTAGTAATTCACCATTTGCTTTTACTATAGGTGCGCGCGGAAACGGCGGTGCTCCTGGGTATGGAGGAGCAGCAGGAAATGCAGGAACAGCATCAACAATTTTTTCGCGAACGTGTAATGGCGGAGGCGGTGGAGGCGGAATCGGAAATCGATTTGGATTTGGTTCTGCTGGAGCAGCAGGAAATGCACCAGGTGCAAATATAACTTCACCTAGCAATATGTTAATTGATGACCAAACCCTTGGTGATGGTGGGGCACCTTCAGCAGGAAGTGGCGGCCCAGGTGGTCATGGTGCAATGATAATTTACGAGGCGTAATATGGGAACTTTAGTATTTGATAACCAAGAAAGATTAATTAAAATTGCTGCTAATGAAAGCGATTTAAATAGTCAAAATATAATTATTGCAGATTGCATTACTAATCAACCAAGTGATTCTGATTTTGAAAATGTTAGAACAAATCAATCAGAGGCTACAATGTCTGGTGGAGTGGTTTCTTTTACAAATCTTGATCAATTAGTTTTTGATCAACAATCAGTTTTAGATGATTATATACAACAAGTTATAACGGAAATAAATGATTTAGTAAAAAATGATCCATCTAATTCAATGGTCTCACAGGCTAATTCATATAAGTCTACACTTGAAGCATTTGATACTTCTACAATTACTTATCCTTTAAGTGGTTCTTGGGAAAAATATTGTTCAGATAATTCTATTACTTTTTTACATCCTTTACAAATTCCGTAATTAATGTATAAAAATTAGATGCCTACTCTTGATGAGTTAAACACCTTAAATCATTATATTAGAATTTACGATAACGCCATACCAGATTCTGTGCTCAAAAAATTTTTAAAAATTTGTGCACAATCTAAACATTTTAGCAACGCAAAAATCTATGGTGGGGAACCTCAATCTGTAGTAGATAAAAAAATTAGAGATACTGAGTATTGGTTACTTCAAAATGGTGAAGAAGAAAAATCTTTGACAAACGTTCATTGGTGTAATGTATTTGCTAATATGTTTAAATTTTTTATTGATAAATATATCAACGATACTCAAATACAAATGAGTGTAAAACTTCAAGAAATACAAGTATTAAAATATGGAAATAACGGGCATTACGATTTTCACATCGATCATGCAACTGCGTGCCCAAGAACTTTAAGTTGTATTTTTTTATTAAACGAAGATTATGAAGGAGGAGAATTAGTGTTTGGAACTCCTAATAAAGAAGGCACAAGTGTAGTTGAAAAAAAAGCAAATCGTGTATTAGTGTGGCCAAGTAATTTTTTATATCCACATGCGGTAAAATCTGTAACATCTGGAACAAGGTATTCAATGGTATCATGGGCATTATAGGAAAAGATTTTAAATATAAACTTGTTAAGAATTTTCTTACTCAAGATGAAAGAGATATACTAAATATATATTGTGAGATGAAACATCGGACTAATAGTGATAGTTTTGATAATCAACAAATGAAAGGCACTATGGATACTTATTTTTATGCTGATCCACTTGCAGAAACTATTTTGTTAAAAAAAATATCTTTAATGGAAAAAGAAACTGGTAAAAAATTATTACCAACATATTCTTTTTGGAGAATGTATACTAAATATTCTGAACTTAAAAAACATACAGACAGACCTTCATGTGAAATTAGTGCAACTGTAAATATAGGGAGTGATAAAACTCCGTGGCCTTTTTTTGCTGATGGACAACCACTACATTTAGAAGAAGGAGATGCTGTAATTTATTTAGGACAAGAAGTAGACCATTGGCGAGAAGAATTTGAGGGTGATTGGTATGCTCAATGTTTTCTTCATTATGTAGATAAAGATGGCAAACATGCTTCTCATTATAGAGATAGACGACCTTATTGGGGAATTGGTAAACAAATATAGGAGTAAATATGAAATTTTTACAAAATAAAAAAGACGGATCTTGTAGAGTGCAATTCAGTGATGCAGAAATAAAAATATTAAACGAAAAAAAAGAATTGTATTTGTCACCAGAATCTTTGAAACATATGGGTAATTGGCTTATGAAAATAGTGCACGATTGGCAAATGTATTTTAATAAAGATATACAGAATAAACAGACTTTTGATACTGATGAAATTGAAGGTAAGTAATTTATCTGTTATACTTACGCATGCCTTTAACAAACGTAATAATTAAACCTGGATTTAACAAACAAGTCACTGAAGTAGGAGCAGAAGGTCAGTGGGTAGATGGCGATTTTGTAAGATTTAGATATGGATTACCTGAAAAAATTGGTGGTTGGCAACAACTACTTAGTAACACCTTAGTGGGTGCAGCACGTGAACAATTTATTTGGGCAGATTTAGATGGAAGAAGATACGCTGCAATCGGTACAAATAAACTTTTAGTCGTTTATTATGAAGGAGCTTTTTATGATATTACTCCATTAGATACAGCTCTTACATCGTGTACCTTTGATACTGTTAACACATCAGCTACTGTAAGTGTAAATAAACCTGCACATGGTCTTGAAGCTGGAGATTTATTTACGTTTACCTCTGTAACGCCACCAACAGGAGCGGGATACTCTGCATCAGATTTTGAAACTAATACTTTTGAAGTAATATCTGTTCCATCAAGTGATGATTTTACAATTACTATGGCAAGTGCTGCAGGCACAACTGTAAATGGCAGTGGATCAGCTGTAGTTAATCCATATATTAAACCAGGAGCTTTAGGTTTTACTTATGGTTTTGGTTGGGGCACAGGACTTTGGGGTGGAGGTCAACAATTGTTCAGCACTTTGAATGGTGCTTTGTTAGACGACACTGCAGGAACTGGTGGATCAGGCACTTCAATAACATTAGCATCTACCACAGGATTTCCAACATCCGGTACTATAAAAGTAGGAGCTGAATTTATTTCTTACACTGGTATTTCTAGTAATGATTTGACTGGTATTACAAGAGCTTCAGCAGGAACAAGATCTGCTCATTCAAGTGGAGCAGGCGTAGAATATTTTACTGGTTGGGGTGATGCCTCATTATCACAAACTTTAACGATCGATCCTGCATCTTGGTCTCTTGATAATTTTGGACAACAACTTATAGCTACAGTAAAAAACGGAAGATCATTTTCTTGGAATCCTATTAATGCAAACTCTAATGCTTTGACTACTAGAGCAGTTGTAATTAGTAATGCACCTACTGCATCTGTAATGTCTATGGTTTCAGATAGAGATAGACATTTGTTAATGTTAGGAACAGAAACAACCATAGGATCTCCTGGCACTCAAGATAAATTATTTATTAGGTTTTCAGATCAAGAAAACATTAGTGACTACACACCTACATCTGTAAATACAGCAGGTACATTTAGATTAGATTCAGGTACTAAAATAGTAGGGGCAGTAAAAGGTAAAGATTATATATTTGTTTTAACAGATCTTGCTGCCTACGTAATACAATTTGTTGGACCACCATTTACATTTTCAATTAGGCAAGTGGGAAGTAATTGTGGTGCAATAGGACAACATTCAATAAAATATGTAAACGGAGCTGTATATTGGATGGGTGAAGCTGGTGGCTTTTTCGTTTATGATGGTACAGTAAAAGCGTTGCCTTGTTTAGTAGAGGACTTTGTCTTTACAACTGATGGAGATAATCTTGGAATAAATTACCAAAATGGTGAATCAGTCTATGCAGGTTTGTATACTTTATATGAAGAAGTAGTTTGGTTTTATCCTAAATCAGGCAGTTCACTTATTGATAGATGCGTAACATACAATTATCAAAGTGGTGCTTGGACTACAGGATCCTTAGCAAGAACTACTTACGCGGATGCAAATTTATATGACAATCCATATGCTACAGAATTTAACTCAACTGCTGTGCCGACCTTTCCAACTATACAAGGTGTTACTAATATAAATGGTGCTACAATATATTATGAACATGAGGTAGGTAATAACCAAGTAGACGCTGAGGGTAACAAAACAGCCATACCTGCTTTTATTCAATCAGGAGATTTTGATTTAGATATAGAGGGTAATGGTCAATTTTTTATGAGCATGAGGAGATTTGTTCCAGATTTTAAATTAATTACAGGTAATGCACAAGTTACAATCAACTTAAAAGATTTTCCTTCTAACACATCTGTATCATCTCCCCTTGGACCATTTACTATAACTAATTCAACAAGTAAAGTTGATACCAGAGCAAGAACAAGATTTGCAAGTTTAAAAATAGCTAATACTTCAACTGATGAAAGTTGGAGATACGGAACTTTTAGAGCTGATATTCAACCAGATGGCATGAGGGGATAATGGATCCAATAGAACAACAGATACAAGATCAAATAAATGCTATAAGAATGAATGAAAATTTTCAATCTTATCAACCCTCTTTTAGTGATATTGGTATTGCACCCATGAATAATGCTTCTATGAGTCTTTTTCCACAAAGACCACCGGTAGGTGGAGTAAAAGAAATGGCAAAAAATATTGTAAGAAACAAAGCTATTGATTTTGCAGCAAGAAAAGCAGGTATTAACAATTTAGGCATATTAAATCAAATACCTGTACTTGGTGGTATTATGCAAAGCGTTTCTGTGCCAGCAATAGCCTTGACCGGTATAGCTGCAGTAAAAAACAAAATTGCCGACAGGGGTATGAATGCTAGAATAAATAGAGAATCTACTACAGACTTACAACAAAGAATTGACAAAGGTGACTTTGGATCTAATCAACCTACAGCTCAAGATCGAGGACGGGGTGGTAACACTGGAGTAACTGGTAGAGCTGCATCTGACTACATGGATTTATAATGGCTAGAGTTGATATTGTTATACCTGAACCATCACCAGAGTATACTGAAGAAAACCAAAGACAAATAAATCAGTCTTTACGTACGATGCAAGATAAGTTAAACACATCGTATCAACAAGAACTTAAAAATGAACAAGATACTTTTAGTTGGTTTTTATTATGACAATACAATATAAAAATGCTGGAATAAATTTATCAAGCACTGGAACAACATCAGTTCTAACTGCACCTGATAATGCAAGAATTTTAATAAAACAAATACAAATAGATAACACTTCATCTAATCCAATTAATTTATCTGTGCAAGTAACTGACACTTCTGCAACAGCTAGTTTTAGAATTAGTGGTAATCCCATACCCGCTTCAACCACAAAAGATCTTATAACACAGACACTTGTGTTAGAAGAAAGTGATATCTTAAAGATGACAGCTGGCACTGCTGGTGAGTTGCAGGGTATTATAAGTTATGCACAAATAGACAGATCACAGGAGAATGGATAATCAATTAAAAAATTATATTCAAGAATATATGATACCTCATAATTCTTTGATTGGTGCTTGGACTATTGATGAATCTGTATGTGATGAATTAATTCAATATCATAAAAACTCACAAGATAAAGTGCAAGGATTTCAGTGTGAAGGTGATAAATCATTTGTAGATAAAAGCATAAAAGATTCCATAGATGTCTGTATAAAACCACAAGATTTAGAAAAAATTGATGCATCTAACAAATATTGTGAGTATTTATTTAGATGTTTAAAAAGATATTTACAAAAATATCCATATGCAGATTATGTGCCTAAGTTTGGTATAGGTGAGAGTTTAAATATACAATATTATGCTCCAGGTGGTGGTTACAAAGCGTGGCATTTTGAAAATGGTAATAAAACATTATTAAAAAGATATTTAGTTTATATGACTTATTTGAATGATGTGCCTAATGGTGGTACAGAATTTTTATATCAAAATATTAAATTACCAGCTGTCAAAGGTTTGACAACCATATGGCCAGCTTATTGGACCCATACCCATAAAGGTCAAATTTCAAAAGAACATGAAAAATATATTGCAACCGGTTGGTTTCAATTTGAATGAAAAAGATAATTTTTACTGATTCTATATTAATAGATTATTTAACGGAAGATGAGTTTCCGTACATGAGTAAACAGATAATAAAAATATTATCAGATAAAAAACAAAAAAATAATATTGTATTAAAAAGTAACCAAGGTGGATTTCAATCAGACGATATAAGTAAAGATGATTTAATATTGACCCAAATGCTAGCAAATAAAATAGTTTTAATGTTAAAAAATGCTTATACTTTTGGTGACGCAAAATTAACATTACACAATATTTGGATTAATGAAAATAATAAAGGTCATTTTAATGTGCCTCATATTCACCCTGACGCTGATTTTAGTGGTGTGTTATATATCAAGACATTAGAAAAATCTGGTGATATTGCTTTTATTAGAAATGACAAATGCCCTAGTATGAGCAGTCATGAATTTATTTTCAACGATCCTGATTTTTTAAGTGAGTTTAGACTTACACCAAAAGACAAAATGATAATATTATTTCCTTCATATATACAACACATGGTTTATCCAAACCTCGAAAATGATAGTAGAATTTCTATTTCATTTAATATAAAGATTGACAATGGCAAAACGTAAATTTGTAAATTTCGTCCCAAGACCAAAACCTCGTAAGCGTCCTAGGCGACACAAAAAATCATTATCAAAAAGTGAAAAAAGAAGTTTTAAAAAATACAACCGACAGGGTAGAGGTAAATGATTTTTTTTCAAAAGGACAACTTTTTTACTGAAGAAGAGTCGCTTATAATGGATCAAATGTTATTAGATGAAACAAAACACTTTCCTTGGTTCTTTGCTAGAAGTCAAGTTGAACAAGACAACATTCCTTATTTTAGTCATACACTTGTAGATAGAGATGGTAAAGTTACCTCACATTTTTTTGATTTCTTTCATAAAATTAATTTAAGATTTTGTGAAGCAGTTAATTACAAACCTAAAAAAATCATAAGATCTTGTGTAAATTTAACGTTACCATTTATAGGTAAACCCACATTACACATAGATCATTACGAACCACATTTTCAAATACTTATGTATTTAAATGATTCAACAGGATCTACTGATATTTATAAAGATAATAATATTGTAAAATCAATACAGCCTAAGAAAGGTAGAGTAATAATGTTTGACAAACACTATCATTTAGGTAATTCTCCAACAGAGCCTAATCAAATTAGGGCAATATGTATAACAACATTTAACGTGGAATAATTATGAAAGACTTACCAAAAATACCTGCAGAGGCTAAGGAGATAATAAAACACAAACGTACAGGAAAAGTTTATGCTTCCAAAGCTGATTTTGACGCTGATGTTGCTGATCCCAATAGTGACACTACTATGGATGATTTTCGACAAGACTTGGAAATTAAAGTAACTAGAGTAAACATGGGTGTTGCAACAAAAAAAAATTAATGAAACATATTCTCTTTCAGGTTCCTATTTGGAAAGAAAATATAGATGTATCTAAAATTGAATTAAAAAGTTCTAATTTTAAACCATCTTTTTTATCTGGAGTGCTTTCTACATTTAGTGGTAAAAACATTATATCTGAAGAGGGTAGTAAATATTTAGGTACAAAATTAAAAGAAATTTTGTCAAATGATTTTAAGATAAAACAAATTACAGTGCACCATATTTGGAAGAACGTTTATCAAAATGATTTTCAAGATACACATAATCATGCAGGATGTCATTTTTCTTTTGTAGCGTATGAAAAAATAGAAAAACCACAAACTATTTTTTTTCACCCAGCACGTGATTTAATTTATGCGTCAAAAGCAGAAACGTTATTTATTGCACAAAATAAATTTGATGTGGTTGAAAATGATTTAATTATATTTCCAAGTTATTTAAACCATATGGTTTCATTAACAAAAGATGCTTTGACTATATCTGGTAACTTTGATATTGAGTAATTAATGGAACCAAGAGGCGCAACAGAATTACAACATGAATTATTAAATAAGTATGTGCCTAAAGATATATTAGATAAGGTTCAAATATGCACATCAATACCTGGTAAGGTGCCTCTCGACCCTAACAAAGTAAATATACTTTGGCAAAAAAATTCTTATGATCAACCAAATTTACAACCATTTTTTAAAAATAAAAATAGATTTAACGAATATGATTGGTATGTATTTAACTCACATTGGAACTATGAAAAATTTAGATACTTTTTTCAAATACCTGAAGATAAGTCAATCGTAATTAAGAATGGTGCACATCATTTTCCACAAAGAAAAATATACAAAAAAGGTGACCCAATAAAAATTATACATCATTGCACACCTTGGAGAGGTTTAAATGTTTTATTATTAGCAATGCAAATGATTAAAAGCACTAACGTAACATTAGATGTGTACAGCTCATGTCAAATTTATGGAGATGAGTTTGTAAAAAATTGTGGGACAGATTTTGAACCATTATTTGAACAAGCTAGATCTTTACAAAATGTAAATTACATTGGATACAAACCCAATGAATACATACTAGATCACATGACTGATTATGACTTGTTTGTCTATCCATCTATCTTTGAAGAAACTTTTTGTGCTTCTGCACTTGAGGCTTTAGCATGTGGTCTTCATGTAGTCACAACTAATTTTGGCGCATTACCTGAAACATGTGCTGAGTGGCCAATATACATTAATTATTCTAAAGATCTTAACTTGTTAGCTCATGCAACAGCTGAAGCGATTGATGTAGCAGCTAGTTATTTGCACACAGATATAATACAAAACCATTTAGATGAACAACAGAAGTATTACAAAAGATTTTATAGTTGGGAGAAAAAAGGTAAAGAATGGGAAAATTTTTTAAAAGGGGCCATAAATGTCAATCGATAAATATATAAATCCAGATACATATCAAACATTACAAGATGTCAAAGTTGAGGCACAATCTGATTATGAAACAGCTATTAAACCACTATGGAAAACGGACACCGGACAATCAAAAGAAATTATATTTGTAGGTACACCTGTCCATAGTGAGGTTTCTATTCATTACACACAAGCTTTAATAGAATTACAACAAGAATGTTTTAAGAAAAAAGTACCAATATCTTTTCATTTAAACAAATCATCATTAGTAACACAAGGTAGAAATTTGTGTGTGGCTGGGTTTTTAGAAAGCAATGCAACCCATTTATTATTTATTGACTCTGATATTTATTTTCAATCTAAATCAATATTTTCTATGTTAGATGCTGATAAAGATATTATATCAGTGCCTTATCCTCTTAAAACTTTAATGTGGGACAAAGCATATGAAAAAATGCAACAAGGCAAAATTAAATCTGCAGATGATATACGTAGAGCTTTACATACATACCCAATGAAAGTGCCTAACGACAAAAATATTTTGGTTAATAAGGGAGTAATGGAAGTTACAGATTCTCCAACTGGGTGCATGTTAATTAAAAGAAATGTTATAGAAAAAATGATAGAGAAATATCCAGAAAAAAAGATAGTGCAGAAAACGATTATTAATGGGGAATATGTAGATAAACCTAATATGTGGAATTTCTTTGACACTTTACATGATCCACAAGAAAAAACATTTTTAGGTGAAGACTTTGCTTTTTGTAAATTGTGGAGAGATATAGGTGGTAAATGTCACGCATTTATAAATGATTCAATAGTCCATGTTGGAGAGCATCAGTACCAAGGCAAGTTCTATGATGAGTTGATATATACCAAGTAAAATGGTAGTATTTACATTTTAGATCAAAGGAGAATTTTTATATGGCAAATCCACTGGCTATCGCTGCAGCAATCTATGGTGGTTATCGAGGACTAAGAGATTCTAGAGACGCTGGTGCTTCTGGGATAAATCAATTATTAAGCACAGCCGCAGGTGCTTTTGGTGGTTACAATTTAGGTAATATGATTCCAGTTCCAGGTTTTAATCCTGCTATAGCTACAACAGGAACAATCGCAGCTAACTCTCCATTTGCTGCAGGTCAACAAGGCGCATTAGAAGCAAGCAGACAAGCAATGTTACAAAAGGGTGCCGAGACTGCAGAAAAAAGATCTATATTAGATATATTATTAAAGAAAAAAAAGGATACAGATCAATATGATCCTATGAAAATTTCTGCACTAGCAGGTGGT
>TARA_R100001591_G_C4353856_1_pt1 | contig 15278 bp, 1 predicted proteins | sample TARA_R100001591 | Tara Oceans TARA_R100001591 (sample SAMEA2622725) | marine metagenome | biome: marine biome (ENVO:00000447); feature: surface water layer (ENVO:00002042); material: "saline water (ENVO:00002010), including plankton (ENVO:xxxxxxxx)" | depth 5 m
ATAGAAAACAAAAAACTATTTGATGAAGATCAAAAAATGTTAGATGAAATGAGAGTTCAAGGACTTGCTCCTATATACTTATCAGATCCTAACTTTACTACAATGGGTGCAGATGGTACGCCTCAAACTTATCAATCATATATAGGATCTACTGTAGATAGAAGACCAGCACTAGAATCTTTCTTTGAAAATCTAAAAGCTAATAAAGGATATAAAGTTAATCAGTTCTTTGATGTATTAACTAGTCAAGGAGTGTCTCAACCAAGAATAGACGCTATTGTAAACTCTGTGTTTGATGATCTAACAAGAACTAAAGAATATCAACAGTCGTTAGAGAACGCTCAAGCACAGGCTCAGTTTAGTGGACAGCCTTTTGATAAGACTGCATTTGATGATGTATGGAAGTCACAACTACAAAACGTAGGTAATGAGTTTGTTTATAATCAAGAAGGCATTAACTTAAATACAAGTTATAGAAATGCTTTAATGGAAGCTAATCAAAATACTACAACATTACCAACAGACTTTGGAACTCAGCAGATTGAAGGAGATATGAGGGGTGGAAAAGAATCCGATCCAGGATTTCTTGGCATGGGCGGTAGTGATGATTTCCAATACTATTCAGGTGCAGATGCTCTTAATAGTAACTATAGACAAGATGATCCTAGATTAACTCAATTGCCTGGAAAAGTAATTGATTTAACAGACGCTAGTGGTAATCTTGTTAGTAGATCAAAGTTTACAGATGCTCCTCCAAACACATCTTATAATGCTAGAAGAACAGGAAGAGCTCAGTTAGTTCCTGTAGTTGCAGACATGAGTTCTGGTGCATTTGGATTAAGAGCAAACGACATATCAGATGCTCTTAAAGCAGAAGGGCTAGAATGGAATGCAGAAACACAAGCAAACTTTGCAAATGAGTTACCTTTTAGTGGAAAAGTTGGAGGATTTGTTGGAGGTTCAAATAAACTAGAAAGAAATCTCGAAGAATTTATACCTAAAAGTATAAATGTTAATGGACAAGAAGTTACTTATTTACAGATGACAGATGGAAGAGCATTAATTGTAGAAGAAAAACCAAAAGTACAATATGAAGTATTTGATGAAAAAGGAGAAGTAAGTCAAGGATTTATTCTTGCTGATCCTACACCTGTTGAGTCTGTTGTATTTAATGTAGGAACTCCAGGAGGAGGATTGATGCCAGGATATAGAGTTGTAGGAGGAGTAACAGACTTCTATAGTACAAAACAAAGATTAAACCAATACAAAAAAATATTAAAGCCTGGTGCAGCTAGTCCTGTAGTTAAAGAAGCTTTAGATGAAGTCAATGCAATATTAGCATCTGTAAATGCAGGTAAACAATTAACTCCAAGGCAACAAAGACAACTTGATATTATGCGAGAAGGTATACTTCCAGAAGTTATAAAAGCAACAAGTGGAGCTCTATTTACACGACCTACAGAATTAACAAAGCTAAATGAAATACCATAAAGATGCAGAAGAAAAAAAAAGATATGCAATCTGGTGGTTTTACTCCTGGACCGTCTTCTCGTAGATTTGAACAACAGACTGATCCTAATAAACAACCAGTAACAAATACTTTAGGTGTACTAGATCTTACTCCAGAGGATACTAGGCTATCTTTTCCTAATCTAGATCTTGAAAAGTTTCAAGAAAATATTAGAAACAGAGAACAAAACATTCAGGATAACATAAACTTTTTTATAAGTCCAGACGAAGACAATGTGCCTAAAGATTTCTTACCAGAGAATGCACCTATATTTGGTCCTATAAGATCTAGAGGAACAGAGACCTCACCACAAGCAGAAGCAAATACACCTTATCAACAAAAAGCTATAGAGCTATTTAGAAAAGGTAAAGTTCGTACTGTTGAAGGTGAGATGGTTAATATAGAAGATATTGCTGATGAAGCAAGCTTCTTAGATAGATTAATGGGTAGAGACATTAACGGTTACAAACCTAGAAGAACTTATGACTATAGTCCTACTTCTATGTTTAATCCATCTAGATATGATGATATGCCTGATGAGCAGTTAAGAGCTATGGGTATGACAGAAGATGAAATAGAATCAAAGAGATTAGAAAGCACCTATAGAAAGTTATTTCCAGATGCTTATTCTCAACGACTTCAAGAAGCAAGAGAAAATAATATTGCAGATAGAATATTAGGTAGTTCTTTCGCTGGTAAAAATCTAGATCCTTATGCTTATAGAGGGTTCTATCCTGTATATGATGAAGAGACCGGAGACTTTATACTACAAGAAAGTAAAACTCTAGATGAAGAGGAGTTTAGAAGAATAGGAGGAGCATTAATGAATGCACATGGTCCTAGTGTCATGGCTAAAAGTTCTTTACAGGCTTTTAATGATGGGTTTAGTCACACCCTTGGTGGTTTGGTTCCTGATTTATTAAACTTTGCAGAGTTAACTACAGACTTAGCAGAATCAGGATATAATAGATTCTTTGGTACAGGAGAATGGGATTCTAATCCAGACGGATGGACTGATAGAGTTGCATCTGAAGCAAGAGTTAATACAGAGTTCAATAGATTTAGTAAATCTGCAGCTGAACAAACAGATGATTTATTTTCAAGTGGAGCTTCTTTTGCTAACGGATTAGGAAGTGGACTAGCATCACTACTATCATTCTGGGGAATGGGTGGTGTAGGTTCTAAGATTTTTACAAAAGGAGGATTGTTTCTAGCTAAAAAATTAGGTAAGAAATTTCCTGCTAAACTATCAAGTATGATGGGTCATATTGCTGGAGGTATGCCAATAAATGCCGGTGAGATATATAAACAAGCTAAGCTAGATGGATTAGATGATGACGAAGCAGCTACTATGGGACTAACCGTAGGATTTATAAATACAATGATAGAGTATGGTTTTGGTACAAACCGATTGGCAAATAGAATGATGGGAGTTAGAGGTAACAATGAAATATACAGATCTATATTCAACTTTGCTGAAAGAACAGGAATGAAACCTAATAGCAAAGAGTTCCTAGATAAAATGACAGGTCCTATACTAAAAAATGTATTTGAAAGGCTAGAAAGAATAGGAGCAGGAGGAATAACTACAAGATTAGGTAGAGGATTAAGCTCAGGTATTGAGGAAGGAACAGAAGAAATAGTTCAAGGTGCTGTAATAGATGCAACAAAACAAACATACAATGCTTACTTTGCACCAGAAGAAGCAACACAAGGAGCAGGTAAGTTTAGAGATGATCCTACAACTTTGTTTGATACAGAACAAATGTTACAAGAAGGAGCTCTTGGATTTATATTAGGAGCAGGAGTTCGATCAATTACTAATGCTGCGTATGATCCAGATCTTATGAGTTTAATAGCTGAGGGAAGATCAGATGAAATACTAGATAAATTAAGTAATATACACGCTGCGGGTAATATTAGCAGGTATCAATACAACAAACTAAAAAGAAGAATAGAAGGCATGACTGCCTTATGGAAAGATAATGAGATAGCATACAGTTATTTATCTCCAAAAGGACAGTACATAGCAGGACAATCTTTACTGCTTGATCAAAACTATAATGAAAAGATAGAAAGCTTAGATAAAAGAATAGCTAAAACAAGAGCAAACAAAAATCTAACTAAACCGGTAAGAGACAAAACATTAAAAAAACTAGAGGCACAAAAAAAATATTTAGAAAACCTACAAGGTGTTAATAATAGTTTACTAGAGATTATGTCAGACCCACAGAAAGCTAGACTATCTGACATAGAAAATATACCGATCTCAATAATTAATGGATTAAGAACTTTAGCTCTTGGTAAAACAAAAGCACAACTACAAAAAGAACAACTTGATGAGCTCTACAGTAAAGCATCAAAAAGCCCAGCTGCTTTTAATAAACTACTTAAAGCTTTAGAAAAAGATCCACAGTTTAAAGATGTGTTTGAAGCATTAAAAGTCAAACAAGCAGATGACCAACAAAAGATAGATGATGTATACAATGCTTTATCTGAAAAGTATGACAATATAATAAAACAAGCAGACGATAAAATAAATGAACTACTAACTTCTCCTGATACTTGGGAGAACCTACAGAATGATATTAATGAAGCTAAAAAAACGGAATTAGAAAAAGAAAAAGAAAATGAAGAACCACTAAAAGAAGAAAGCACATCAAAAAAGAAAACAGAAAACTTCTTTGAAAGAAGAAAAAAAGCAAAAATAGAAGCACAACAAGAAGCAGATGCACAACAAAGAAGAGAAGAAGCAGCACAGAAAAAAGCAGAATCTAAAGTATTTTCTGAGATGGTTCCTGATGCAGATCCTACACATATTAAATACGGTAAAGATAAAACAGGAAGAGTTGCACGTGTAGAAGTTGGACCTAACGGAAAAAAACAATACGTACTAAAAGAAAAAGACGAAGACGGTAATAGTATTATAGTTCCTGAAGGAAAAGGAGTACAAGAACTAGTATCACTATCTTCTGAAGCAGATCCAAGACATAGAGATAACTTTTTAGATACTTATTGGTTACAGGTAGCATCAGAAGAAGCGTCTATGAATACTATATCTAAAGACACGTTACAAAGGTTACTAACAACCGACCCAAACCTGAGAAAAAGAATACAAGTAGAATTTGTAAATATACCTAGAACATTATCAGATACACATAAAAAGAATCCAGGCATGCTAATAAACATGAATGGATCTTTCTTAATAATAAAAGATAGAGAAGACGGCACTATCTTAGGTGTAGTAAGATCTAATAATAGATTTTATGATATAGATGGTAATTTGATAGAGGGAGATCAAATGACCGAAGAGTTTTTCATAAAAAACTTTAATAAGGTAGGTACATTTACAGATGAACAATGGAAAGCATGGGGTAATAATTACAAAACATTAAAACAAACATTAGATCAACTAGAACTAAAGTATCCTAAAGCAACTTTAGAAAACCCACAGATACTAGATGATAGTTTATTTAAATTTAATGTTAGTGCAAAAATTACTCCAACTCCTAATCACCAGAATCGTATATCTTTAACTAATAAAGTAGTTCCACATACTTATGACGGAGACTATATTATATATGATAGACTTGAGAAAAAAATAATATATGGTAAAACACCATCTAAAAAGGAGTTTGCTAAACTTCCTAATGAAAATACCTTTGATGGTAGATACTTTGCACTAGTAAAACAAGGCGAGGTTGTTGAATGGGTAAGAATATTTCCTAAACAAGTAAATACAAAACAACTAAAACAAAGACTAGATGAAGTAAAAGCAGAGATTATTACACTTAACAAGCAAATAAAAGAAGGTAAGTATACACAAAAACACTTTACAAACGAATTAGATAGAATAAATAAAAAATTAAATTTATTTATAGCAGGGTCTAGAAACCTATATGTAAACGTAGGAGTAGATTTAGATAGAAAAACAAACTCATATAAACTAAGTATATATGGATCTCAAAGACAAGCTAATGGTACAGACCAAAAAATAATACCAAATGTTAGACTTAGAAGTAACGTATCTATAAAAGCTATAGTAGATACGATAAATGAATATATCACTAAATATGAAGGCATTGCAGCTATAGATGAAACAAGCTTTAAAGAAAGTATACCTAATGACGGATCAGAAATAGAACCTGATAACTTTGAGTCTTCTATGGGACCTGGTGGATTTGCTAATCCTACTATGTCTATAGAAGTAAGTGATGATATATTTAAACTTAAAGTAGAAGAAGCACCTGTAGAACCAGAAGGCACTCCTGTAGGACAGGGACAATTCTTTGATGAAGATGGTAATCCAATTGTAGTAGAACCAACACCAGAAACAAATAAAAGCTTTGAGGATATAGTAGATGAATTAAATGAAGAAGATAGATTAGAAAACATAGATGTTAATAGACTTAACAACGGTGTAAGACTAGACCTGATTAATCAGCTTACTGCTCAGCTTATAGATGGACCGGTAGATCCTATAATATACATGAACAAAGATGTAGATAATCTACCAGATGTAACTAATACTATTAATGAGTTACTAGATGAGTATATTGAAGGTATAACTTTAGTGTCTTTTAAAACTAAAGATGAATATACTCCAGAAGAAGCTAAGGTTCTTAAGGAACAAATGAGATTTGCAAAACGTCAAAAAGCTATATTAAACTCTCCTGACTTTGACAGAAGTGATATAATTACAGCTGTAACATACAATTATAACTATACACAGCAAGATCCAGATATTCTAGATCCTAATTATAGTATAGCTTGGAACGAAATATCTGCAATCACATCTCTTCCACAAAGAATAAAACAGTTTATAAAAACTATAACTACACCAAGCGAAGATATATTTGGTAGACGTACATGGCAATCAGAAAAGTATGATACCAGAGAAATAATAAAAACATTAGATGGTCATGCAATATCTGGACATATAATGAAAGTGGTGTCAGATCAAATAGATGAAGGAGATGTAATGAAAAGATTAGAAGCAGCTGCTAGATATGATGATCAGCTATCTAAAGTTGTATTAGCTATAAAAGCAAACCCATCTATAAAAGCTTCTTTCACAGAGGCATTTAATAAATTCAATTTACCTTATATAAAGTTATTAAAAGAAGGTAACAAATCAGTTATAATAGAATCTATACAAAGTGGACCTATAAATCAGATATTAAATAAATGGTACAGTAGAAGTAGTAATATAGATGCTAAAACTAAACGTCTTGCTATAGAAAAAATAGAAGATATTTTTAATAATCCAGCAAATCCTTATACTAAAGTAGAAAGCCTTGTAAATGCTTTTGATAAACTAGGATGGAGTATAGAACCTGCAGCTGCAGCATATATGCTAGGTGAACAAAAAATGAAAGAAGCATTTCCAGAACTAGAAATGAACGAGTTTGGTAATATAAAAACATTATTTAGAGGAACAATACAAAAGTTAGATAGGTATAACAAAAAACCATTAAGTCTAAAACAAAATGATAAGCTTTACAAACTAGCAAAGATTGCTTCTATATTCGATCCAGAAACATATGAAGCAAACTATAGAGATGCACAAGGCAAATCAAGATATAAATATGTATCTAGAAACTTGTATATGGAAAGGGCTAGAGAACTACAAGAAGGTAGAAGGAATAGCTTGTTTGAAACTAAATTTAAAAATAACTTACTGAAAAATAAAGTTTCTGGTATTGAACTAAAAATGGCAGGAGATTTTGTAGAAGGTAATGATACAGCTACAAACAAAACACTTACAGCAAAACAAAGAGCTGTTTTAATGTTTAGTTTATTTTTAGAAGAAGACTCAGAAGGATATGCATACTATACTCCTCATGTAATAGAAACTAAAAAGTCTTTATATGCACTAAAACTTCCAAAGAAAATATATTATGACAGTAATATTACACAAGAAGCAATAGATGATGCATACAATAGTCTATTTGTTAGAGAGTTCGAACGTAATCTAATACCAGAAGAAAAACTAGATTCAAATAATTACTTTGGTATATTATCCATATTAGAGAATAAAGAAATAACAGCACCTAATGGTGAAACAATGTTAGTAAAAGATTATCTAGAGGGCAGAGAAACATTAGACGGACAAGAACAATTTATAAAACAAAACATAATCTTACCAATGTTACAAGAAACGGTAAGAGATTTAAGAGATAGAGTAGAAGAATTAGGACTATTAGATGAGATTAATAACTTAGTAGTAACAGGTCCTTCTGTTGGTGATCTTAATTCTAAGGTAGGTAATCTTGCTATAAACTATCTTATATACGGGGGTAATTATACACAAATAGCTCTCGGTGACTCTAACTTTAAAGATGATAAAGACTTTGTAAAACGACTTGCTGGATTTAATGCTGCAGGTCTTAAGAAAGGAAACATAGGATACAAGTATGTTGTAATACAAGATGATATACTTTCAAAAGAGGAAGCGTTTGGTCAAGAAGGTGTAAGTGCAAATGATGCACAAGTATTTATGACTCTTGAAATGTATGCTGCTAGAGAACTAGAATCAGAAAACTATCAAAATGATGGTCAGAGAAAGATACTAGAAAAACTGAGAGATAGTTTAGATGATCCGGATATAGTCGTTACACAAGGAGAAATAAATCAACTTGACTTAAATAGCACAAAGACTGTATACGAAGATGGTAACAGATACTTTAAGAAGTCTGACTTTATTATAACAAAAAGGATGGCAGAAAAACAAGATGCAGCTGGTAATCCTGTATTGTTAAATATATATAATGCACTTAATGCACAAAAAGTAATGTACTTAATAACAGAAAGTGCAAGTAAAAGAAAAACACCGGAAAGTTTACCATCTAATTATTTCTCTACTGCTGATGATGCAGGACAGTTTAATGATCTTATCCAGGAAGCAGAAATGCGATATGAAAGAGACCAAGTAGTAAACAGAACTAAATCTAAATACGGGTTAGAAACATACGCAACACAAGCAAAACAATTACATGATCTTATTGGTTCTGTTGTTGTAGGGGACGGTAGAGCTATAGTAGAAGCTATGAATCAAGCAAGTGCAGATAGTAAAAATACATTCTATCAATTAATAAATTCTATTGTAAATGATCCAGATAACAGAGAACTATTAAAACAAATAATAGTTAATAATAATAAAGGTATAAGAAATGAAGAAACATTAAAGAAGTTAGAAACTCTTAGTGAGGATTTACCAGATGTTAGAAGTCTTATTATACAATCTATTGTAGATATATTTAATAGAGATGCTTTACGTAGTGAAGTAGTTGGAGGACAAGCTACACTTGCTTCTAGTAGTTTTATGGTAAATCCGCAAACAGGACAACCACTAAAGATACATAGAACTAAGAATGGATCTATAGAATATGCTGAAATACTAGCATCTAGAAAATTCTTTAATCTAAATGAGTTTTCTAATATTAAGGACGTACCAACTAAACTATTAACTGCATTTGGTGTTCGTATACCAGTACAAACATACCACTCTATGATACCTTTAAAGGTTGTAGGGTTCTTAGAAGATTCACATGGAGATACAATTATTGTTCCTAGACAGATAGGAGCTGTAGCAGGATCTGACTATGACTTAGATAAACTATACTTACATAGATATGCATCTAAAGTGCAAGGCAATACTAGAGTTCTATTAGATAATAAACCAAACTTACAACAATATAAAGAATACTGGTCTAATCATCAATATATAAAACTAGCACAACAAGTATATAAAATAGGACCCACAGAAGCAATGCAAAGACTAGGTCTACTAAATGAAGAAGGGCAAGCTGCATACACACATCCAGAAGTATCACATAATAATATGTTAGATAATATGTTTGAGGTGTTTAATAGACCTGAAGTACAAGAAGTTATGTTTACACCGGCTACTGCAGGACAAGCTCAAACATTTGTAGATATGTATGGAGAAAGAGAAGTTTCTAAATCTCCTTTTACTGCTGCAGGTATACTTGATTATCACAATGAAAATAAACGAAGTGCACAAGGTGTAGGTATAAGTGCTAATGGTAACTCTGCATATTCAATATTAACACAGTTTGGAGAAGACATGCTAGCTAAACCTGTAGGTGTAATCTTTGATGGTAAAGAGTATAAAAATTATACAATACAGAAAGAAGATGACATAGGATCAGATCTAAATATAACAGAAGAGGTAAGAAGTAAGTTTGATTCAATCTCTTCTATTATAACATTGTTTGTTGATAATGCTAAATTAGGACTAGCTGCACAAGTAAACTTAAGTCCTGACATGACAAGTGTTTTACTAGACTTAATTGCAGTGGGAGCTGGACAGCTTAGATCTTTACTATTTATAAATCAACCTATATTAAAATACTACACAAAATTACAAGAAACCACTACAGTTCCTTCAGACTATAAAGGTGAAAATTATGTTCTTGATTTAATAACAGCAAAAATAAAACAAAGTAATCCAAAAGAAAACATTGACATTACTAGTTCTAATATGGATAAAGATATTAAGAGCTCATTAAATATTGAAGAGATACTACAAGAAGGTTCTAGAACTGATGCAGAAGGAGACTTTCTTAGTAGACAAGCAACTATACTTTCTACATTTAAAAGTTTAATAACAGGTCCAGCAAACACAACCGTAAGAGAACTAACGAGAGTATTAAGTACTGTAAGAGGAGTATCACAAGATATAGTAAGAGACGGCAAAAGACGAGGACGACTATTAAAAACATTAAATGAAGAATCAGCATTAAGAAGAGCACATCCTGTATATCAAAACAATAATAATGTTGTATATACAATAAATGAGATAGTAGATAAAAACTTCCTAAAACAAAATGATGTACAAAAAGTATTTGTAGATGTTTATGGTAATTTTTCTGCTGAGGAAGCTAAAAAACTTATACAAGAAATACAAGAGTTAAAAAAGAATCCTAAATATAAAAAGAACTTTGCATTACATGCATTGTTACAAATCAGAAATGGTAGATTAGTAGCTGACTCACAGAGTAAAATTAGTAAAGAGTTAGAAGGACAATTTATAGGAAACTTTGAAGACCTGTTTGAAGATAATCCGGGTCTTGCAGATAAACTACTAAAGTATTTATTTGCAACAACGGCACTTGGATTTGTAAATGACTCTTTTATTAGATATTTACCTGCAAGTATATTTACAAAATTCTCTGATGCATTAAAGAAAGCAAAAGAAACCGGAGTTATACCTAAAACTAAACCTGTATTTATCCAAAGAGTTGTAGAAGAAGAAACAGAATTTGTTGCACCTCTTGAAAAAGAAGAAGTATTAGATTCTGGAGAGTATACGGTAGAAAAAATATCAGAAGAACTTGGTATAGAAGCATTTAAACCTTTAATAAATAATCTACAAAAAGCAAAAGTAAAGGTAGTATATGATCCAACAGCTAAAGGAGCATCGTACATGCAAGGAGTAATAACTTTAAACCGTCTAGAAAAAACAGTATTTTTAGAAGAAGCATTGCATGCTGGTCTTGACCTTTTACCTGCAGAACAAAAAACTAAGTTAAGAAAAGACGTACTAGCTTGGTATAAAGATCTGTTAACACGACATAAAAACGATGAAAGATCTAAAAGAATACAAAGACTATTTAATACTTATAATCAAAGATATAAAAACGAAGAGAAAGCAGCTGAAGAAATAATTACACATCTTGTTTATAAAGATAAAGGACTGATAGATGATCTAAATAACTTACGATCTAGAAATGAAGGAGGAGTTGAACAAAGCATGTGGAGCAAGTTTGTCAATATAATAGCTAAAATATTTGGTATTGACATAGAAGCCGGATCAGAACTAGAAAGCTTAGCTACAATACTACAACCAGTAGATAGACTATTTACTAAAGATTATACTTATACACAATTCTCAAAAGATAGAATGTTTAATCTACCTGCAGGTGAATCTAGTATGTTTAGTGATATAGTTATAAAAACAACAGCTTCTAATGTAAATAAACTATTATTAAGTGAAGAGTTTTCTCAGATGGTTTTTGATGGAGAAGCAATGCCTATTGTAGAATCAATAATAAATGTGTTTGAAGGATCTTTAAGTAGAGGGTTTGCAACTATTATAGATAAACAACTTGTAGGTCATTTTGCAACTAAAACACCTAGAGAAAAAGAAGCAATTGCTATAGAGTTAGGATATGAAAGTTTAGCAGATTGGAAAAAAAATGGAACTGCATTAGAAAAACAATACATAGAAGGTAGAAAAACAGAAGGCATGATACTAAAACTTAAAGCCTTTTCGCCACAAACTATTGAGGACTTGAATAATATGAGAAGTATTGATCCTGATAGGTATGCTACAAACAATGTATTAATATTATTAAACAAACAATTACAAAATTTATCTAATGCAAAAAATAGTGAGTTTGTAAGAAATAGAAAAAAACGACTAGAAAAACTAATAACTGATATTAAAGCATCACAAGATGTATTTAATAGTATAGATGATTTCTATGATGATGTAAAAACACAGTCTGCAGCTTTAGACTCATTGCTTAGTAAGCCAAGAAAACTTACAGACATGATAGAAAATCTAACAAGGTTTAGAATTGTACTAGAAGATATGGGATTCATTAGGGAGTTGCCTGAAGAGTTTAGAGAAAAACTTAAAACTACAGAGTATAAAGACAGCGAAAAGATGTTAAAGAAACTACAAGATGCTGTGAGCACTCATGATGCAATGACTAGAAAATTAAGAAAAGAATTTATACCGGTGCTTGCAAAACAATTATATCCATTAATAAAAGATTCTGCTCCCGAAACAAAAAAATACATTGATGCTAGATTAAAAGATCTTAATGAAACAGTAGCTAAACTACAAGCTCAAAATAATCCTAATAATATAAATAAAATAAAAAGAGCTAAAGGGCAAATAAATAAGTTTTTAAAGTTAGCAGAACAAGCACCACAGTCAGAAGAAGAGTTTGCTAAATTTTTAATGTATAGTACACATGACATGGATTGGTTTGGATATATGTTAATGGCACCTGGTACTACGTCTGATCCTGGATTAGCGGCTCTAGTAAACTACTCTTCAGCTTTAGCAATAGAACAAAGAAGACAAGGTATTAATGTTTCAAACAGATTAGAAGATGCAGAGAATCTACTAAAGCAAGATAGAGAGGAAAAAGGATTAGGAGTAGAAAGTAACCCACGTAAGCTGTATGATGCTATTATTGAGTTAAAAAATAATAGAGGAACTGGTAATAGAGATGTTTGGACTCTTGTAACTAAAATAGATGCAAGTGCTTATGATGCAGCTCAAAAAATAGAAGAAGATAAAATAACTGGAAACTCAAATCTTATGAATCAGTTAAGAGGTGAGGTAATACAAGAACGAGACAACAAAATAGATAAAATTACAAAAGCTATTGCAACTTATAAACTACAAGAAAATCAAGAAGCTGTAGCTAGTATAATAAGTGATCTTGAAGCAAGACTACAATCATTAGAATCACAAAAAGCAAACGGTGTAAAAGAATCTGAAATTATAAGACTCGGATTAAGAAAAAGAAAATGGTTTGGAAAAAACACACAACAAAAAACTTTAGATGAAATTAAAGCTATAATGTCTAGAGTAGGACCAGACAAAAAGAACTGGGCAAGAGGTCAAATGAACTCTGTAGCTATGTTTGAACTGGGTATCATAACTCAAGAAGAACTTGATATAATGAAAATAGTAGAAAAACAAGTATATGGATTCGAAAGTAAAACACCTAGTTATTTTGGATACCAGGTAACTAGACCGAATGATAAATATATAAATAAAAAATGGTCAGCTTTATACGATAAAAATGACAAACCTAAAAATAAAGCAGGAGAAGCACACCAGATCTTTACAGATGTATATAGAGATGCACTATCTCTAGTGTATAAAAAACAAAGCGTAGACATGCAATTGCCATCTTTACGAAAAGGGTTCTTAGATAGATTTTTAGATAATGCTACGTTTGAAGGTATTAAAAGAGAAGCAGTAAGATTATTTACAGTAGATGAAGATGATGCATTTGTATATGGTTATGCCGCATTACAAGGACAATCTAGAAACTACGCACCTGTATATTTTATGGATGATATAGCTGCAGATGAAGTGTCTTTAGATATAAAAAGTTCTATAATGACTTTCTATAACGCTGCACTAAGAACAGAACAAAACAATGAAGTTCTTAAAATTGCATATATGCTCAGAGATGTATATGCACAGACTAGAGTAGCGAAACCTGAAGAATCAGATATTATAGGTATACAAAAATTAGGTAAGAGAGTTGCAAATATGAAACAAGGTCAAAGTTATGTTGGTGCAAGATTAGATAAATATATTGAGATGGTTTTACTAGGTAAGACTAAAAACATAGAAAGTGTAAATGTATTTGGTTACGATGTTCAACTTGATAAACTAATTGATACTATGTTAGGTTATACCGCTATTACAACATTAGGTCTTGATTTCTTAAAAGGAGGTAGAAACTATCTTACAGCTGTTTGGCAACAAGGTATAGAGGCAGGAGCTTCTAAAGCTAATAAAGGAAAAATTTCTGTTAACGAATTTTTAGCAGGACATGCAGAAATGCTTAAAGAAACAAAAAATTTAATGGATGATAAGTATAAAAAATCAGGTAATTATTCATACTTAGGACAACTACTATTATACTTTGATGCAATACAAGGAAACTTTGATGATTTTGCTAGTGGTAAACAAACTACAGGTAGAACTATGATCAGACAAACAATAGCTAATCCGGATAACTTGTTAATAAACTATCATATTGGTGAAGTATTAGCACAGGGAGGAGCAACAATTGCATTGCTTAAGAAGAGAAAAGTAACGTTAGGGGGAAATGAAGTTAGCTTGTATGATGCTTTTACAATTAAGGATGGTAAGTTTGACATGATAAAAGGGACTGAAGCAGAGGAATTGGCAGCAAAAGAAGTTGTTAGAAAAACAGTAGTAGAATTAGCTGAAATGAATAGAAGACTAAATGGTAACTATAAATCTATTGATAAGTCTGTGCTATCACAAAGTGCTGCAGGTAGAATGTTAGAACTATTTAGAAAATTCCTTGTTCCTACTATGATGAATAGATGGAGAGTAGATTTTGTTAATCATGAGAAAGGAGAACCAGATGCTGGTTTTTATAGAAGAGCTATAAATAATATGTGGAATGCTTGGAAGACCAGTGCAGAGTCTACATTAATAAAAAAGGCATTAGATACTTATAAAAGATCTACACTAACACCACAAGACAAAGAGTCTTTGTTTAAAGTCTTAAATGAATTAATAACATTAGCTATACTATCAAGTGTACTAGGTGTAGTAGCAAGTCTACAGGATGACGATGAAGAAGAAGCACCAGTATCAATCTACTATTTAATGTATATACTACGAACAACTAGAGCAGAACTACTAGCATTTACTCCTACTCCTTATGCTGTTACTGAAATGTTAAGGATACTTAGATCACCAACAGCAATGAGTACTGGTATTGAAAGAACTATGAAATTGTTAAGTCAGCTTGGTGCTCCATTTGAAGAGTATGAAAGAGCTACCGGTCCGTGGGATAAAGGAGAAAATAAACTAAAAGTACGTGCTTTACAGTGGTTAGGAATAAGTGGTACTAGATTTGATCCAGAACTTGCTTTAAGAAACTTTATAAATATACAAAATAGATAAAGGTGAGCATTACTATTGTGGATGACGACCTATATTTTA
>TARA_R100001591_G_scaffold3628_1_pt1 | contig 15257 bp, 26 predicted proteins | sample TARA_R100001591 | Tara Oceans TARA_R100001591 (sample SAMEA2622725) | marine metagenome | biome: marine biome (ENVO:00000447); feature: surface water layer (ENVO:00002042); material: "saline water (ENVO:00002010), including plankton (ENVO:xxxxxxxx)" | depth 5 m
ATACAATTTTCTTTTAACTATAAAAAATTTAATATCTATTTTATCTAGAGGAATATCATATAATTCTGAAAAATATTGTTTGTAAAGAATAAGTTGAAATTGTTTATCCTCATTTTTTTTCATTTTATCATGCCATCCTCTAGTACTAGTTTTAATATCTATTATAGTAAATTCATCTAATGTTTCATTATATAAAACGATATCTAACATACCTTTAAATAAAATATTATTATACATTCTATTTGGTACATTAATAACTGGTAGTTCAATACCTACTAGGTAAGTACCTCGTTTTGAAAAATATCCACTTACTTTTTTCTTAAAGAACTTTAATATTTCAACTCCATCTTCAAAAAACTCCCTCATTTCTTCAGCACTTGAAAAATGTGAATTATTATTTTGTTTATACTGTTTTTGGTAGGCTTCAATAAATGTTTCTTGGAATTTTTCTTCTAAATTAATTTCATTTGCTTTTACTTTTGATTTTTCATAGTAAACAGTTAAATATTCCTGAATAACCTCATGTATAGCTATTCCAAATACTAAATAAATAGAGGTATCCCTTTGACTAATTTTATCTTTATAATGCAATTTCCATCTATGAGGACATTGCTTAAACATAGATATTTGGGAGTATGATATATTTTTTTGATATGAATAATCTATCTCGTGAGGAGGATTATTCCTAATCTCCTTAACTATATTAGGTATTTTTTTAGCCAAAATTTACTTTTTCCATTTATCACGTCCAACTAATAAACCAATTATTCCATAATTAGCTATATCAATAAACGTGTCTTCCATTCCTTCTCCTTTAACGTAGTTTTTTCCGTTAATTAAAAGATTTTTTAATCTAGATATTTTATCGGTTAATCTAATTGCTAAACCAGTAAGTGAAAACTTTTTATCTTCTTTATTAGTTAAATCACCTCCAAGAGCAATATTATTTAAACCATAGTCCATGTGTTTAGCAGCAAACATTTCATACATTTCTTCACTTATTCTTTTAAATTCTTCTGATAGTTCTGGATATTCGGTTTCAAATGCCTCTACTGTAGATGATGTTTTAACTGCTTCTACTTTCCCAAATTCCTTTTCTTCATAGTATGTTTTTACTGAATCACTCATTACACTACTTCTTTTGTATTAAAATATTTTTCTAGGATTTCTAATCTTTCATCTGCCGATGACAATAATTTAAGAGCTTCAGTACAATTATCCCAATAGTCTTTTGTTGAATGATCACCAATTCCTGCTGGGTGGTTAGTTAATAGCTCAATACTTGCTAATGCCTTATTTTTATCAGCTTCGGCTTCTGATTTTAGAAATTTATATACTTGTATATTCATTTTAGTAATTTTTTTAGTTCTTTATTATCTATTCCAACACGGTTTAATATATGAATAAGTTCATCACTTTCCAAAATATTTAAATATGTTTTTGCCTCGGATTTTGAACACTCCAAAATATCACTTAATTTATTTATTAAATCACTATTTGGTTGCTTAACACTAGATTTAATATATTTATTCCATTTATTATTTTTAGGAATAAATTCTCTATATATAGTGTATATTTCTTTTTTATTCTGAGGTGGAATTGTTTGTACTTCGTTTACAATAGGTAAAAAGTTACGATCCATAGACATAAATCTATGAATCATATAACTGTTCCATAATTCCCAATCTTTATCAGAAAAAGAATTAGGATCAGCTTTAATATTATTTATTTGTTTAAGCCAATCCCAAATATTCTTCATCCTATAAACACTCGTCTTTTAATTCCTCTCTTAATTCTTTTGGTAATCCTTCTTTTAAAATTTTACCTGTAGATGGATCATAAAATACTGGAAGAGGCATTATAGCATCATCGTCTGTACCTGCTACAAATTTTGAGATTTTTCTTAAAATAACTCCAGATAAGAATACATTTTTTCCTTCTGAGTTAAGTATTGCTGTTGTCGCTTTTAAATCAACATTTAATTGCGGTTGTTGTGGTTTTTTTGCCATTTTACTTATTAATTATTAAATTATTTATTAAACTCATTATGTTAATTTCTTTATCTATTCTAAAATTAGCCTTATATTGGTGGTCATTAATTAGAGCAGTTGCTGTACCTTCTTTATTAGGTAGAAATTTACCAGCATTTTCATATAAAAACCTAAACAATTCATCAAAATCATCAACATTAGCATCCGCTATTATTTGACGTACTTTAGTAAATGAAGGTTTATTTTGTTTTAATTCAAATAATACTTTATCCATATAATTTGAAGATACTAAAATAGATTTATCTAATTTTAGGTTATTTTCAACAGTATTTGCTTGGATAGTATTAATACATTTTCTTAAATCTGGGTAGTATTGTAATACTATAGATCCTAAATCATCCATTCTATGATTAATTCCTTCTTCATCCATAATCCAAGATAGATGTTTAGCGACCTCTTTTTTACTTGGAGGTACTATTTTTAATACTTGACATCTTGATTGTAAAGGATCAATTATTCTTTCTATAAAATTGCATGTTAAAATAAATCTAGTAGTCCTAGAAAATGTCTCAATTATATTTCTAAGTGATGCTTGCGCTTGTATCGTAAGAAAATCCGCCTCATCCAAGATAATAACTTTAAGGGATTTAAATGACGCAACAGACGCAAAACCAGAGACTTTATCCCTAATAGTTTCAATCCCACGTTCGTCAGAAGCGTTAATATAAATGTAATCACAGTCTAAATTTTTAATTATTAATTTTGCTAATGTTGTTTTACCTGTACCTGCTGGTCCATAAAATATGAAATTTTGAATATCATTTTGTTCTAAATATTTTGATATTACTGATTTTATATTTTCATTACCTACATAATTATCTAATTTAATAGGTCTATATTTTTCTACTAATAAACTATTGTCCGTATTCACCATAAATTGAATATCTTTTAATTGGTTCTGGTTTTATTTCTTCTTCAGTTGTTGAAATTGCGTATAATTCACTTTTCATAGGAGCTAATTTATAATCACCTCTAAAATCAGTTTTATGCATATATGCTTCTAAAGCATCAGTTAAATTTGAATGAACAGTTCCATTCGGTTCTTCTGATACTAATCTCCACTTGTCTCCAGGTGGTACTCTACGAGCAATCAAAACGTCTGTTTCTACTATTTCTGTTTTTACTTTCATAAGATACGAAAATTAAATAGGGGAGACAAGCTCCCCCATTAATTATTTAGATTCAGCTACTGATGCTTTTTTATAATCAGTAATTACTCTCTTGATAGCTTGCGCTGCTTTTCTTGCTCTTGCCTGTGAAACTTTTGTTGTTCCATTATTATTTTCAGCTAAGATATAAAAATTATCTTCAATTATTTTAAATATATCGTTTTTTGTCATTTTACTATTTATTAATTATTAATTACATCATTCCCATCATTGATGGATCTATTTGTGATTGTTTATTATCATTATCTTCTGGGTCATTTACTACAGTACATTCTGTTAATAGTACAGTTCCAGCAACTGATGCAGCATTTTCAAGTGCTAATCTAGTTACTTTAGTAGGATCAATAATTCCTTCTATTTTATAGTCAATTATTTCTCCTTTATTAACATCTATTCCTGCCCAATGATCATTTCCTGATTCTACTAATTTATACTTACCAAGTAATTGTGCGTCAGTTTGATTATAACCAGCATTAAGTAAAATTTGTTCAAATGGTTTACCACATGCTTGATATACAATTTTTGCACCTTCATTATTTACTTTAATATTTTCTCTAGCATAAAGTAAAGCAACACCACCTCCTGGTAGTATTCCTTCTTCAATAGCAGCTTTTGTTGCATGTAATGCATCATCAACTCTATCTTTCTTTTCTCTTAATTCTAATTCAGTATTACCTCCAACATGAATAATAGCTACTCCACCTACAAATTTTGCTAATCTATTTTGCAATTGCTCTGTTTCATAAGGAGTTTCTGCTCTATCTACTTGTTTTTGTAATTCATTAACTCTTTGTTCAATTGATTCTTCTGATCCTTTACCATCAACTATTGTAGTTGTTTCTTTTGTAACAGTTACTGTTCTTGCCTCTCCAAACCAATCCCAAGAAAACTTATCTAGTTTCATACCTTTTTGCTTATCAAATACTTGACCTCCAGTCATAATAGCAATATCTTCTAAAACTAATTTTCTTCTATCTCCAAATTCAGGAGCTTTAACAGCACATACATTAACTGTTCCTCTCATTTTATTTACAATAAGAGTAGCTAAAGCTTCATTATCAATATCTTCAGCTATAATTAATAATGATTTTCCTTCACTAGATACAGCCTCTAAAATAGGTAGTAATTCTTTTACTGAATTTAGTTTTTGATCTGCAATTAATATAACTGGGTTTTCTAATACTGATGACATAGTATTATTATCAGTAACAAAGTAAGGTGATTTATAACCTCTATCAAATTGCATACCTTCAACGGTCTCAAGATATGTATCTCCAGTTTTAGATTCTTCAATATGAACAACACCATCCATTCCTACTTTTTCTAAAGAAGTTGCTATTAAAGCACCTACTTCAGAATCATTATTAGCTGATATAGTTGCAATTTGTTCTAATTGACCCTCAGCTGAAATATCCTCTGATATTTCTTTTCTTAGGGTTTTGATTACTTCTTTAACTGCCTTATCAATATTACGTTTAATTTCTACAGCATTTTCATTTTTAGATAAATTATCTAATCCTAAATTAATCATTTCTCTAGCTAATAAAGTAGATGTTGTTGTACCATCACCTGCTTTTTCTGCTGTTTGAACAGCTGCTTGTTTTACTAGTTGAACTCCTAATTCTTCAGTTGGGTCTTTTAGTGAAATTGATTTTGCTACTGTAACACCATCTTTTGTACTAGAAGGTATTCCATCATCTCCTGCTATTACAACATTTCTTCCATTTGGACCTAAAGTTGAAACAACAGCATCAGCTAAAGTGTTTATTCCTTTTACTAGATTATTTCTAGATTCATTACTAAATTGTATTTGTTTACTCATTTTTATTTAATTTTATAATTCGGTTAAATTTTCTTCGTCTTCTTTAGTTACTTCTACTTGATCTAAAATATCAGCAACATCTATTTTTGTAGTTATTTTTGCTAATACTTGATTTTCAGGCCCAACATAGTATTCATCACCTTTAAAATTCAATTTAGTAAAACCCTGAGTAGGTAATACTACTAAATCACCTGGTGTTAAATGACTAGGAATTAATTCTCCATTTATGGTATATCTACCAGGCCCAACGGATATGACTTCTGCGTATTCATTTATTTGATTACCCATATCAGGTACAATAATATTGCCATGTGTTTGTTCTTCACTTTCGATAGGTTTAACTATCACAGCATCAAACATTGCTTCTATTTTATCTAATTTATTCATTTTTCTATATAATTTTTAATATTATTTTCAATTTTTTTATATTCATTTAAAAAATCATTTAGATTTTTATAATGTTCTTTAGTATGTAACTTTTCTTGACTTATTCTTTCTAATGCTCTTTCAAAATTAGCATGGAAAGTAAGTGCTTTAGAATAAGTTTTACTTTTACCTGTAGATCTAAAATGATTCTTATCTGACACTACTCTAATATTAACTGTATAACAGTTTTCATCTTTAGTAATGTAATATGGATCTAAATTTGGATCTTCAATAAGTGTTAAGGATTTAGGTTTTCTTGCCATATAACTATTTATTAATTTGACGATAATATACAAAAAAAACATGGCTAGGGCACGTTTTTTTGGAATTATTATTAATTAATTTTAATTGATTTTGGTTTAGCTTCTTCAGCTAATGGAATAAAAATTTCTAATAAACCATTTACTAATGTAGCCTTTACTTTATTTAAATCGAATTTAGGTGCTATTTTATACCTTAAATCAAATGATTTTTTAGATAAACCATTGTGAATCATTCCATGGTGGAGTTCTTCTTTATCTGGTTTATTGTAACTTATTTTTAAAGTATCCCCTTCAATATCTAATACTATGTCTTTTTTAGTTAGACCAGTACAGGCGACTTCAAAATTAAGTCCTGCATCATCATAAAAAATATTAAGTGGGTGTGGTTGTTTGAAATTTCCAACAGGTTGAAATGTGCTGTCAGATTTAAAGTGATTCCTAAAAAGGATGTCGAAAGGACTTAAATGCCCTTCAAATAGTTCTAATGTACTCATATCATTTTGTTTTGTGAGGCCGAAGCTCTCGGTTAATTATTTATTTTAAAAATATAACTTGTGCCCTAGCTACAATGTTATTTTATTATACATATATAATAAGAAAGAAAAGTCACTCTTCCAAATTATTTTTAATTTACTTTTGTCCATTTATCATCTGAATCCATTCTAAATGATCCAATAAAAATTTGATCCCATTCATCAGGTGCTATTAGTGATAAAAATAAAGTTTCATCTTGTTTTTGATATAAATGATAGATATTTCCCTTAATAGGTTCAAATCTAAATTCACTATCATAAACTAATTCATTCCATTTATAGGCTTCTATAAGTTTTTTATATTCATCTTTTATTTCATTAAATCTAGCCTCAAAATAATGATTAGTTTTAATTACTTTTTCCTGCTTATAGGCAGTAATATTTGTAGGATGAATTGAAGGTGCCCCTACATTATCACCATAAGGCATAATAGCTTTATTTTCTGCAAATTGGTCTGGTTTTTTACTCATTTCTTACTAAAAAGTATTCACTAGTTATACCTAATCCCTCAGAAATAAAATTTAAATTTATATATCCTTCTTTAGTTAATTTTAATAAGCCTTTATCCATATCCTTATTTGCTGATAAAATATCTTTGAATGTACTAGAATTAAAAGGTAAAGAAATATTTTCTTCAAAAATAGCAGGTGTTTGAAATGTTATTTTATTTGCATAATTAGCATCATCCCCAAATAAAAATTCACATACTTTTGCTCCATCTATACTTTTGCTTGTTTTAATTAACATATGATCTACTTCTGATAGTGCGTTTTTAGCTTTTATTAATGAATCAATATCATTTACTGATAATTCAGTTTCAAGTTCATATCCATTTTTTGGATCCTCTAACCATGTATCTTTACCTATAATAGTTACATCTGCTAAAGAGTAGGATAAATCAAAATTTGCATCTGATATATTAATTTTAGTATAAATTTTATGGGATTTAATTGGTTCTATTAATAAATCTCCATTAGTGATAGAAATTAATTTATTTAATTTATCTGTATCAAAAATAGCTAACTCACAATCTTCTAATTGAAAATTATTTAAATATACTTTACATAAATTTCCTGATGAGCCAGCATATATAGTTAAAGTATTATCTTTAATTCTCCATTTAACAGTATTATTTAATCCTTTTAAAAAATACTTATTAATAATTGATTGTACTATATTTTTATTTATCATAGGTTATAATATACGAAATTTATTTTATACTTCAAAAGAACTCAATGCATTTACATAGGGATTTAAAGATAAATCCCATTCTAGATCATTAAAAAACCCTTCTAATTTATTTAATAAAATAGAATCAAATACTTTTTGTCTATCTGCATATTGTTCTAAAAATTGTTTTATTTTAGGAGGCATTTCATAATCAAAAAAAGCTAGTGCTTCAATTTTATATGGATTATCTTTTAAATAAATCCATTTTACCTTATCAGCCTGAGTCATTAAATTATATTTTTTATCTAATTGCCATAAAGTTAATAAATCATTGTACCTAATTGCAGCTCTAACAGGTGCGGGTGCTCCTAAATTTCTTTGTGTTTTTCCTTCTTTTTTAGCACTTAAAGGCCTTAATATTTCGGTAAATATTTCACCAGCCGCCTTATGTCCTTTATATTTATTTAATTTTTTAATCATGGTTGGGTTTCCTAGTTGGGTTAAAGGAATATCTCCATTTAATATTTTTTCTTTAAATAATTTTATTTGATTAGTAATACTTTCTTCTTTAACACCTTTTAATGTTTGTTGTAAAATATCATTAAAAAATTCTCCTAAAATGGGAGGAAAATTTGCTTTCATAAACTCTAAACCTTTAATATCTAAAGTTTCTTTTGTTATACCCTCTGTTTTTGTTATCCATTGAGCGTAACGTCTTGTTGCTCTAAAATAAGCTGCTCTAATAACACATTCAGTTTTCATTTTTAACCTATTCTTCCCAATAACTCCAAAACTTTCAGTAACTAATCTTTTATAATCTTCATTAATTACTTCTTCTGTTATTTCAGCTAATTTTTCAGTTATATTATCTTTTTCAATATCATTAAATCTTTCTTCAAAATCAGGATATAAATGTTTTAGTACAGGACCCCCATGAAAATAATTTGAATCTGTGTCAACATAAGCACATAAATTCACATCATTTTTATTACAAATCCACCAAGGAGTATCTTCTAAATGTCTCATTTATAATCTTCGTATGATTTTTCTTCTACTAAATTTGAGTTAGTTAACATATTAATTTCTTTTTTAACTCTACTTCTTTCATCATTAGTAATATACACAGAACGAGCTAGTTCTACAAATTTTTTACTAAAATCTTTATTTCTTTCACATTCTCTTATGTCATCTTCTATATCCCAAAGTTGACCATTAATTTTAGATAGTTCTAAATACTTAATTTGTAAATCAGAACCATAGGTTTCAAATAAATCTACTACTAAAGGATTAATAGTATCAAATTCATTTTGAATATTATTTAATTTTTCTTTATTATCAATTTTAAGTAACTTTAATTCTAAAATTGAAATTTTATCCAATAATTCTCCATTAGATATATCTACTTTATAATTAGTTTGTTCTTTAAATTTTTTCATTGTATTTATTTGTTAGTGTTATTTGAAAAGTTATTTTATTAATTGTAAATCTAAATACTCCCTGCTTTAGACATTTTTTAAACATATTTTCTTGTGATTCATTCCAGGATTCACTTAATTTTATTAATTCTTCTTTTTCAATTAATTTTCCATTGGCTTTAATAACCATATTTTGTCTAATTGATTGTTTTTTTAATGTCATATTTCTAGTTTTATTTCATCTCTTAACACTTTATTTAAAAATGTGTTAGCACATAATGCACTTTCTTGAATAATTCTTTGTCCTGTTAAAGTAATAGCTTGACTAATTAAAAAATTAGGTAATCCATATCTAAAAGTAGGTAATGCTGTTGCTCCATATAATGAATTGAGCAGAATTTTCATTGTGTATTGCATTAAATAATAATATTCGCCTTTTTCCTTATCTTTAGCTTTATAAGCTTCCTTCATTTTATTTTTATACTCTACTCTTTCATCAAACCATTTATTTAAAATAGTTGATAATACTGATTCCTTATCTTGTCTAAAAAATGTTCCATTAGCAGATACTGATAATTGATTTTGTTCAATCATAGATATTAATTTACCAACATTTACATGTGTTTGTTGTCCTTTAATATTCTCAATTAATAATTCTTCATCAGGATCACGATCTTTTAAATCATTAATAGCCAATCTACTATTACGTTTATTAGCATCTTTAATATAACCGACTAAAGTTTCTCTACCTATGTTAAGTGACATTATTATACATGGATACAGTGATACTAAATCTAAATCAAACATATAATTGTATAATCCTGCTTTGGGACAAAATAAATAACCACCAGCATAAGTTTCACCCTTACCTAATGGTCTTTTGCCTTGGTAAGGTCTAGCTGGTGGAATAATATTTTGGGACAATAGGTAAGCTGAAATTGCCCCATCTTGAGTAACACTATTTGAATAGACTTCATCATAATTATGCTTACCTTTATGTGCCAAGTTTTTAGTTAATGCTATGTAATCTAATTTTTCGTCTAATAGTTTAAGTATTTCAACATCACGAAAATTATATTCAATAAACTTATGTAAGTCTGTTTCAAATAGTTGATCTAAGTTACCTTCATATTCAATTTTTTTAACACCAGCATACTTTTCTCCAATAGCATCTAGTTTATAGCTTGGTTCATCTTTCCAACTATATTTTTTATGCAAACGAAGATAATCTAATTGTTCAATTCCAACTAAATCTACATACTGATCTCTTTTACTCCAATAAGAAATCCATTTTTGAGTCTCTGGATGTTTAAACCATGATGATTTTTCAGTTTTTACTTGTTGTAGTGGTGATAGCATTTCAGCATATTCCTTACCTAATACATTACATATTCTATAATATAAATAAGGTATATCGAAAAAATCACTATTATAACCTATTAAAATATCTGGGTAGTTATCTACATGGTATTTTAAAAATTCTGCTAGTAGTTCACGTTCACTTCTACAAGGTATTATTTTTTTATTTCTTTGTTTATCCCAAGTAGTACTTTTTATTAGATTTTTCTTATCTAAAATTAGAATAATCCAATCTTTTTTATCCCACCATGCAATAGAAGTAATAGGCATAGGAGCACTTTCAATATATTCTTTAGTTAATGCACCTCCAATTTCACACTCAATATCAAAATAAACTTCTCTATGGCCTGTTGATGGAGTATCATTAATACCATATTTTTCAATTAGGAATTTTTGATGTGCCTTCATATCATGGTAATGAAGTCCAAGATCTCTTTTATTCCATTTTGTAGTTTTAGATAGTTTTTCACCTTCTAAACCAATAAATTTACCACTATCATCTTCTACATAAGCTGTATCTAACCATTCAATTTCTTGGTGACCATCTTCATCCCACAAGTCAATTTTATAACGATTACTATCATAACCACCTATCCTTGTTGCATAACATTTTTTATACATTATCTAGTTCTTCCTTTGTAAAAAATTTTTTCAAATTTGGTGCAAAATAATTAATTGATTTCATTACTTTTCTATCTCTGGATCTATATACAACGTATCTATTTCCAACTTTTTCATAATGACAATCTTCTAATTGTTCCTTAGATCTAATAGAGACTGTTTCTATAGCTTCTTCTTCAGTTTCACATGATTTAGACATATTTGATGCTTGTACTTCTTCATATGCTGGCCATATTTTATTTTTTAAGCCATGTAACATAGTACCATTACCTAAAGATACATAAGTGATATCACATAATGCATCTAATATTCCTACTATATCACCCTTTTCACAAGCTTCTTTATATTCAGCTAATTCTTCCTGAATAAAATCATATACAAACATCCATTCTTTCTCATTAGGAATTGTAGGACTATAATTGTTTGGTTTATTAAATGTTGTGTTAAATCTTTCTACTTCATCAACAAAAGGAACTAACCCATTTGCTTCAGGATCAAATACTTGAAAATCCATTTTTAATTGTTTATTCATTATTACTCATTTTTTTCCACCAAGAGGTTTTAGCTCCTTTAGGCATTGTTAGACCACCAATATAATGAGAATCACTCAGGTGTTCAACCTGTTTTAAATAGTCAGGTAAAGCTTTTGAATCTTCTCTTTCCCAAGGATATACTAACCATTCATCTCCAACTTCTTTAGCATACATAGCATGTTTAAATTTAGATGTTGGTTTTTGGTGTAATACAGCCCAATAAGCACCTGGTGCTTTACTTAAAGTATGTCCTGTATCATTAATATCATCTACTACTAAAGTATTTTTGCCTGGGTGTAGTTCTAGAGGTAATCCTAATTCATGAGAAATCATTACTGCTGGTATTAGTCCTCCTCTAGGTAATCCCATTACTGAGTCTATATTTGGATAATCCATAAAGATCTTTGTACATAAAATTCTAACACATTCATGTATATCAGACCATTCAAGGAATATTTTAGATGTTGTGTCCGCCATTATTTATTTTAATTGAATCAAAAAATTCTTTTCTAGCTAAATTGGTATTTTGTCTAAATACACCTGATGCTTTAGTTGTAACCATAGATGCTCCTTGGTGTTTTACACCTCTACAACTTACACAGTTATGAGTAGCTACTACTGTTACAATAACACCTCTATTATTTTCACATATTTCATCAACTGCATTATGTATTGCTGATGTTAATTGCTCTTGTATTGCTCCTCTTCTACCAAATAATTCAACTATTCTATTTAATTTAGATAATCCAACTACTTTACCTTCTTTACCTACTATATAACCTATATGTACTACACCTCCAATTGTTTGGTGGTGATGTGAACACATTGATGTTAATGGAATATTTCTTTCAATTACAATTCCATCATATCCATCTGAAGGAAACGCAGTAATATCAGACATAGGGGTATATCTACCTGCCCATAAATCATTAACATAAGCTTTAGCTACTCTCATTGGAGTATCAGAAGAATTAGGATCGTCTTGCCAATCACAATCTAATGCTTCTAAGAAACGAGCATAAGCTGCTGCTGCATCTTTAATCATTTTACCTTTTTCCTTATCAGTAAGGGGATATTTGTGTGAAACCCCGTTTGCATAACCTACTTTAGCCGTTTCTAAATCTAAATGGGATTTTATTTTTGATTTTCTTTTTGACATAAACTTGTATTTATTTATTATTAATTTAATATTCTTTTTTTAAATCTCCAACCCACTTCACTAGTCTTTCTTGGGTTAGTTCCTGTTGGTTATCTTCATCTAAACATAAACCATAAAAGGTATTATCATCAACTAAGGCCTTGCAAGGTTCATCTAATTCATAAGAATCATCTTTTTCAGTATAACCAATAATTTTGCCTCCATTTTCTAAAACAACTTTAGCTAAAATACCTACACCATCACAGAACCATTCTTCATACCCTAATTGGTCTCCTAAACCAAATATAGCTACTGTTTTATCTGTAAAGTCTATTGTTTTAAATTCTTCAAAATAATCTTCCCAATCACTTTGAAGTTCACCATCATACCAAGTAGGTATGCCTAATATAAATTTATCATGATCCCAATCTTCAGGAGTTAAATCTTTAACAGTAATTACATCTACTTCATCAATTAATTTAACTAAGTCTTCTGTAACTAATTCTGTATTACCTGTGTCGGAACCGTATATTAATTTTAAACGCATCTTTCTGTATCAAAAGCCATAATATGAGATCTACCTGTAAATCTCCATCCTCTATCTCTAACAAAATTCATTACTTCAGGATAGGATTCCATTAAAGATTTTCTATCATCCCCTGCAGGCATCGCCCAAATTTTATGATCTGGGATTTCACATTCTTTTATCATTTCTTCTACTTCTTCTACCATAGATAAATCTTTATCTAATACAGGTTTAATATGATAATCTGAGTGGTAATTGATAGATTGTTTTATTGCTTCAATATTCATCCTTTTCGAATTATGTTTCCTAACCATTTTTTCGTCAACAACTTCTCCCTGAGGAGTAATAGCACCAATAACGGGAATGCTATTACTGAACTTAGGAGAAATTGAAAGGAGATTAATAGGATAATCAGTGGGAAGAAAATGAGATCCTTCAGTTTCGATAGTAATAAAAATATCCCTTTCATGTGCAAAGTGAGTTAATTCATTTACTAAAGAAGGATGCATTGTAGGAGATCCCCCTGTTAGCATCATTTCTTTAATATGAGGATGCTGATCATACATATCTATTATGTCTTGAAATGAATATGTACCTTTTTCAGGATGAATACTTGTATACCAAGAATCACACCATCCTCCCTCTCCAAAATAACACCTATGGGTGCATCCAGTTGTTCTAATTACTATTGTGGGATAACCTTGTCTTGATCCCTCTGATTGTACTGCTGTGTACACTTCTAAAACCGGGAGGATTTTATTATAGTCCTCTATTCTTTTTAATTTTCTGTGCATGTTGTTAATTTTTTAAAGTGGTTTTTCATTCACTGTTATAACTCTTTACTCGCTATAATAAGCGGCATTTTTACCATGTTCTGCAAACTTAACTTTGGTAACTCTTACCCTACCATTAGTTTCAGTTTTAACAAAATCATTGAGTTTAGTATAAATATATTCAGCAAATTTCTCTGCGCCAGTAGCTGGAATTACTCTTACCTGAGCTACACCTGCTGTCATCCATTTGTTTAAATGCTTTAATATAAGGATCATCTTCTGCTACAATTAATGTATGGTCAAACATATAATCCATCCATGCTTTTGGTTGTTTACCATCAATTAATGTTTTAGCTCTTTTCATACCTCCAAAATCCCAAACCCAATTTCTTTCATCTAAATCTCCTTCAAAATAGACTTTAAATGAAACTCCATAACCGTGTACATATTTGCAATGCGTTGTTTCTGCTTTCCATTGACGGAATACGGTTGAAAACCCGTCAAATACTTTGCTTGATTGATATTTACTCATTATAAAAATTTAATATTGATTTTTCTGTTTGTAATCCCACTAGTCTATTTTGTTCTACACCATCTTTAACTAATACTAAAGTTGGTATATTTCTGACTCCATATTCAGATGCTAAAGTAGTATCATTATCTACATCTACTTTTTCATAATTAATTTTGTCACCTAATGAATCAATAATAGGACCTAATGTTCTACAAGGACCGCACCATGCGGCACTAAAATAAAGTATTTTTTTCATTTTTTAATTTTAATTATTATACTAATTCCTCAAATATTCCCACTACCTCACTCAATATAAGTAAAGTAGTTGCGGTAACCAAATTAAAAGGAATAAAAATATAACCTAATATTCTAATACCTGATTTAAAGAAACTTATTTTCTGATGCAAATACGCATCAGGTAATTCTTGTTTTTGTTTTTGTTTATCCATTCCACTCTGATAATAAATTATTAACATGTTTTGAAGCTACTTTCCATTCTACAGGACCACTTTCATCTGCATATTCCACTGGGTCAGGTCTACCTAACTTAATGAATGCCTCAATTCTTTCAACAGATGAAGCTGACTTATAATCTGAATACCATTTATAGGCATTTGTTTCTGGTCTGTAATAGTGTTTAATAGGTTTATATGATGTATTTGTTCTTTTATAAACTTCATCAAAATCAATATCTAAAACACCACATAAATATTCTCCATTTTGTAATATACCATACTTATCAGTATCAAGATAAGGTGTAAAATAACCTACTCTTTCATGATCCCAATTACCCATTCTAAAAGCGGCATCATCTGCATCTCTAAATTCTTGTCTACAATCAGGGTAAATTGCATGGTCACCAGCATGAATACCTAGGGCAATATCTGTTTGTTCTTCTGTAGCATTTGCTTTAGATAAAGCTACTGCTTGTACAATAGATGCAA
>TARA_R100001591_G_scaffold54476_3_pt1 | contig 15239 bp, 12 predicted proteins | sample TARA_R100001591 | Tara Oceans TARA_R100001591 (sample SAMEA2622725) | marine metagenome | biome: marine biome (ENVO:00000447); feature: surface water layer (ENVO:00002042); material: "saline water (ENVO:00002010), including plankton (ENVO:xxxxxxxx)" | depth 5 m
TACTATTGATGAAAATCATAGACCGCAAATAGTATTAAAAACTAAAACAACAGATTTTGAAATAGTAGATAATGGAGAAGCATATCCATTAGATGCAGGAAAAATAAGAGAAAATGAAGTAAGACCAAATCGTGGAAGTTTAGGTGCAGATATAGGATTACATAGTGTTTATACAGAAGAAGCAGGTTTTACAAGTCCTGCTACATTTAATGGTGCTTCTGCTCCAATAGTAATTCCTGAATTACCAAGTATAGCAGTAGAAGTAAATAATATTCCAATTGATGGATATATTGCAAAAGATTATAATGTTCGTGATCAGCAAGTAGGGGTAGGTTCAAGATTACCAATTGTAGGAATAATACCAAGTTTAGAAGATGCAGATGTTTCAAACAAACCTGAATTACATTTTAGATATAATGCACCATATTCTCAACCAGTAATATGTGATTTACCCACAGAACAATTTTTATATAATTTATCATTCCGTTTGCGTGAAATAAATACAGGTAAAATAGTTGAAGGATTAAAACACCCAACTGAATTAATATTTAGGGTAAAAAATTTAGATGAAAAAAAAACAGAAAATAATAATATGTAAGAATAATGATAAGCTGTCCTGTTGAATGTATAAATCCTGATAAAATTTGTGGTCCTCAACCTGATTTTTTAGATAAACATGGGACTTTTATTTTAACATTTGTAGGAGCAATTTCAGCATGTAGTGGAATAGTGCTTACATATTTTTTAAAATCAAGATGTAAGCGAGTAAAATGTGGTTGTATTGAATTAGATAGAAATGTTGTAAATTTAGAAGCATCGCAAATTGAAATTCAAAATCCAAATTAATTAATAAAAAAATATATTAATAAAAAAATATTTTATTATTAATATATAAAAATGGATCTCACCGATGTGCCTACCACAGCTCCTATAATTAGTGAAACAATTGTAATAAAACCTGAAAATCAAAAAGACATTACTCGGGAAAATCAAAATCGTAATGTTAGATTTTTAATTCCAAACTATGTTGGATATTTTCTTCCAAGTCAATCCAATTTTTCATTTTCAATAAAAATGGAAGGGCGTGGAAATCCAATTCCATCTCGTGATGCTGGACTTCATTCTCTTTTTAATGTTGTTAGAACTTATGATGTAACTAATTCACACCTTTTAGAAGAAGTTATACAATATAATACTTTAGTTGCACAGAAATTTCAATATACAAAAACTACATCTGTAGATAATCATAGAGCGGAATTTGAGGGTGTTCAGCCCAATAATTCTGTAGATCAAAATTTATATTGGAAACCAACAGCTGATAGTTATGCAGCTGGAACAGTTGTCGCCCCTGATACAGCCAAATCAGTTCAATTTAGTGGAACTATAAAAACTGATTTTTATGATAGTGATAAATTTATTCCTTGTGCTGTTTTTAATGGTCTTCGTACCGAAATACAGATGGAAGATTATCGCCGTGCTTTAGAATTCACAACTGGTTCTATGGGTATTGGAATAAATAACATGGTATTACCAAAAGATATGAATATATTTGATAGTTCGCCTGAAATTGTTGCTGCTGGTGGCGATGCTGCTCTCCCAGCATTTGACTACACAACACCAGGTAATGGGTATAAAGTAGGTTTTATTTATACTGCTTCAGTAGGCGGTCAAGTAGTAGGTTTTGTTAATGTAACTGCTATTACAGGCGGTGGTGCAAATGGTCCAATCAGCGGTGCTGAATGGTTTTGTTTAGGCGAAGGTCAAACTCAACCTGAAGCAGGTCAGGCACTAACAATTGGAACACCAACTGCTGGAACTCCAGCTGCCGCAACCCTAACAGTATCTGCTAATGCTAATCTACTTGGTGGTTTAAGAATTTCAAATGCTAATGACCAGTATCACATAGATCTTGGTTCTACAAGTCCATCATTACAAATAACTGCTCATACATCAGGCGATTTAGGCATTTTTGGAACTGGCTCTGCTCGTGATCCAATCAAAGCAGTAAATCAACAAGCACCAGGTAAAATGGGATATGATGATACAACTTGCTTCCCAAATGTATTAATGCCTTTTTCAGTAGGTGATAGATTATATATTGCTGATACAGCTAAAACAGCAGCTTCCAAAAAATCTTTAGGTATTATTACAGGTATTGCTAAAACACCAGGTGCTGGTGATACAAATAAAGGTGCAAGAATATTTTTCCTTCCTGAAAAAGCGTTGGTTGGCGGTGTTGGTAATGAAATTGAAGCTTCTACATTAACAGGTGGAGCATCTGCATTAGATCCAGGAATTACACAATCGTACGCTTTTAGAAATAATTTAGAAGGATTTGGATTTTTTGTAGAAGAAAATGAGAGAACTAATGTATTAACACCAACTATAGCAAATCGCACAAACGCTCCAACAAGGGATACACTTATAGAAGCAGGTAGAAATGTAGTCAATTTTACTATTTCCAATTTACAATATAATATTAAAAGGGTTGATATGGACGAAAGCGTTGTAGCTGCTGATCTAAAAGCTGCTAATTCATCAAGTGGTTATAGATTAGATTTAGCAACTACCCAAACACGACTTGTAAATTTACAGGCAATTCAAGGTCCAACCAGTCAGTTAATTTCTATTCCAAATATTACAAAAGCATTAGCCGTCTTAAGTGTTCCACTTAACCAAAACGAACAGCTTTCAGTAGCAGCTCAATCGCTACGAGGACAACCTGATAATTTAACCAATTACCAGTATGATATTGGGCGTGATGGATTACAGCCCCAGCGTAAAGTTTTAGTAGAAAAAGCATCACTTGCTGATCCTCTAATTCAAACACAGCATATTAATGAATTAATCAAAGCAGTAGAAGGTTTTGATATGGAATTATCTTCTCTTAATGGCGTATTAATGAATTTTGCAGTTGGTCGCCAATTTGCAAGAAATGATATGTTTTATAATTTAATGGAAGCTGGTGATTTAACTTTAAAAGCAGAATATGATACAGTTCAAACCTTCCCTAAACTTGTAGTGCATTTCATACATCATATTAGAAGTATTTTAGTAACATCAGGAGGAATTCAAGTTGCTAATTAAATAAAATGTAAAAAATTATAATAAAAAATATATTAATAAAAAAATATTTTATTATTAATATATAAAAAGATGAGTGTCCAAATCAACGCACAGCGTCGCAGAGTATCGTTACACCCAAATAACCAGCCATCAGGCAATAAGTTCTCCGCTACAAATTTTCCACAAATCAATTTCGTTATTGCAAGACAACCAGCTTTTCTACTTCCACAAACTTTAAGATTAAATGGAACATTTGTTTTGAAAAATGATACAGGTGATTTACCAGTAAATGATCCTGAAAGTGTAGCGAATGATGATAATGGTTCAACTGTTAATAATAGAATTGGTATTTCTTCTGTTATTGAAGAAGCTACAATTCAAACTTTAAATGGTCGTAATTTAGAAACAGTAAGAAACTACAATCGTTATTTAGCCAGTTCAAAACCTTTTATGAATAATTCTTTTGATTATAACAACGGCTTAAATTTAGAAGATCCTATGTTAGGTTCTAAATCTATTACTACATGTCGTGGTGCTAATTTAGAAACAAATTTCTCTATTCCTATTCAGGTAGGTATGTTTGGGGATATGCCTTTAAATATTAGTGAAAAAGGATTTCATGGATTGCAATTAAATCTTCTTTTAGCACAAAATGCTGCTGTTACACAACCATTTTTTGTATATGATGCTCATGGTGTAAAAACCCCTGTTTCTGCAAATACAACCCATAATTATGAATTAAAAAATGTTTTTTTAACTTTTGATTTAGTAAAACCTTCACAAGAATTATTTAATAAAATGCCTTCAACAGGTCTTTTAGGATTTAATACAATTCAGTCGCTTCATTCAACAATATTATCAAGTGATAATACTACTAATTTAAGATTTGGTTGCAAAAATGCAATATCAGTTACTCATACTTTTATTCCTTCTTCACAAGCCACAAATCGTGTAAATGATAGTTTCCGTTTAGCAGGACCTGAAGCTCCAGCTGATACTAAACAACCAATTAGAACAGTTCAGTATATGAGAGCAGGTGAATTATTCCCATATAACTTTATTTTAGATAGTGAAAAAGAAGGTGTTGATGGTAATCCTCAAAGTATGATTGCTGAACCAGCTCTCAATAGTGTTACATTATATGAAAATCAGCATAGTTCTCTTAACCCCATGAGTAATGTAGGAATAAATAATCAAAAAGCATTTGCTGGATCTTTACAAACCGCTGGTCTTCCTTATCCTATGGCGTTAGATCCTGATAGTACATTTGTTTTAGGCGTTCCTATGGACAGCCAAAAGCAAGGTGCAAATTTCAAAGATCGTGAATATGCTGTTCGCATTCAATCAGGTCTTAATGATACAACTGCTAATAGTTTATTTACTTTTGTTCGCTGTCGTAATGTTGCCGAATATTCTCCAGTTGGAGTAAATGTAGTAGAATAAATAATTAATAAAATAAAAAATATATTAATAAAAAAATATTTTATTATTAATATATAAAAATGGAAAAGCCCAGCGATCTTGTTCTTGGTAAAACAGATGATATTCCTGCCGTAATGCGTGTTGAAAGCTCAACTTTAGAACCTATTACCATAAATGATAATAATGCTCGTTTTGTCTTTGAAAATAAAGGTATTCTTTCTCGTGATACATGTCTTCAATTCCAATTGGTTACAAGCGGTGGAAGTGGTATGCTTCCATTAGGTTCAGGCATCTATAGTTTAATTAAAAAAGCTACTCTTCGTGTAGGTGCTAAAAGAATTTGTGAAATTACAGATTTAGGATATTATAGAAGTATGACCCATGCTTATAATACACCAAGTTATAGAGCGAACTATGTTAGATTTATGAAAGGTATTAATAATACTCTTGTTCCTCTACAAGTAGGCACTTCTGTTGGAGGAGCAACAAATAATAATCCTGATGCTGGTAAATTTCAACCTACAGGAGTTCAAGTAGAAAGTAATACTTTTAGTCCTGATGATAGTGTTCTTCCTGTTGATATGAAATTAACTGGTAGTGCCGATACTACTCCGTGCTGGACTATATATCTTCGTGAATTATTCCCAATATTAGACAGCATAGAACTTCCACTTTTCTTAATGAATGAAGAAGTAGTTGTAGATTTAGAATTTAATAAACAAACAACAGCTGCTGACCAAGCCGTAAATGGAACTGGAACTCTTTGTGTAAATGAATTTAATGGAGCAACAACAGCTCCTCCAAATATTCCTGCCCCAGTCAATAATACTTGCACATTAGTAAAAGAAAGTTGTCTTATGTATGTAGATACAATCTACTATGCTAATGAGCGTATGGAAGATATTGATCGCCAAGTTGATGCTACTCGTGGTATGGCTCTCAAATATACTGATGTAATTTCAAATGTTGCTTCTATGGGAACTGTTGATCCTATAACTGGTGCTGAATTAAATGAAAGAGAAGTAATCCATCAACTTCCACTTTCAGGATTTAATGTTAAAAATATTATGTGGTGCTTTAATGCTAATGATCGTACCAGTATTATAACTGGTGGTAATGTATCAAAAGTTCCTCGTCATTATAATCCATTCTACGGCAAATATGCTATGTTGGCTACTCCTAAACCAAATACATTTGATGTTCGTGTAAATGATACTTTAATATTCCCTGAACCAATTACAAATCCTGCATTAAAAGCTCATGAAGCTCGTCAGGTGTATAATTCTCCAGTTTATTTACATAATGCTTTATATAGTTTAGATACTTGTGTAGAAAAAACTGCTAATTTTGATTTTCAACCTAATGCTTTACCATTTAGTGAAAGCGTTTATACAAATTCTGCAGGACATAATGGATCATACAGATTATTCAAAGGAATTGATAGTATGGAACTTGCTGGAGGACAGCATTTCTCTGCGGTCAATTTAAGCACTATGCCTGGTGATGCTAATGATGATGCTATTTATATTAACCAAAAACCCATAGAAGTTTTACATCGTAAATTCGCTACAAATACTCATAATAATTACAATTATAATGCATACTATTTTGCTGAAGTAGTAAAAGGATTTGCTCTTAAAAATGGTAATGTTATAATCCAGCAAGGACCATCAGTTATTATGGCTCAATAAATAAAGTAAATTTGGATTATTCTCTCAAATAAATAAAATTAAATTATAAAAATTATATATTATTTTATAATTTAATATTATAATGGGAAATTATTTAACATCGTTTTTTAAAAATGAAACTGATTTAAATAAAAATGGAATGGGTGATCGTGATGAAATGATAAGAATGATAAATGAATATGTAATAAAAAAATTAGACGAAAAAGAAAAAAAGAAAATAGAGAAATTATCAAAAACACAAACTAAAAGTATAAAAAAATTATTAAAATAAGGGGAACAATATGTAAAGAATTCAAAATAATTATTTATCTAAATCTTCCTCGTGTTACTGGTCTTGGTCTTAAAGAATGAACTATGCTTTCAGGTAAATATTCTTCATCTTTCTTTTTAGGAGCAGTAGGTATAGCATCTTTTAATTCTTGTTCTTGTTTTGCTTTACCTTCTTTTTCATCTAATATTTTTAATAATTCATCATATTCTTCTTGTGTAAATGAAACTTTTATTTTTTTTGCTTCTTCATCATCAATTCTTTTTTGCTCTTTTAGTTTTTCATAATGGTTCATATTTTTCATAAATTTTTCAAACCTTCTTAATTCTTGTTCTTCCTCTGTTAATTCAACCTTTTTAGCAACTTTCTTTTTGGTTGGCTTTGGTTTAGGTTCTTCTTCTTCAATTTCTTCTTCAACTTCTTCTTCAACTTCTTCATTTTTTTCTTCTGCTATTGCTTTTTCTTTTGCTTCTTTATCTAATTGTCTGCGTCTTTCAATAGTTTCTCGTGCTTTAGCTCGTGCTTTAATTAAATGATCTTTTTGTTTAGTAGAAGTTTTTTTTTCGCTTTTGTGAAAAACATCACTATCAGGTGGTAAAATATCTAAATCCATTTATATAATATAAATATTTTTTTTTTCTAAATATAACTTTTTGAATTCATATATTTTTTTTATTTTTTATATTCTTCCCAAATTTTATTATCAACTTTTCGTGCTGGACCGCCAACAATAACAGATGCTAATCTTGCAAATTTCCAAGCAGAAGCAGTTGTATTAGGTCTGCTTCCTGATGTATATGCTGCTAATGCTTTTTCAAATATTTTATCCACCCCTGTTTTAGAAATAATATTTTTATAAATATATTGTAAATCAGTTATTGGACGATTATATTTTTTTTCAAATTTAATAACATACTGACTTCTTTTACTTGGGTAATTAACTTTTGGTCTATCTTCTAAAGTTCCTGATTTAATAGATTTAGTTTGTTTAGCTTTATCTTTTTTGGATAAACTATCAGGCACATATTTTTTGTTTTTAATCATTATTTATAATATATTTATAATAAAATATTTTATTAATAATATATAAAATGGAAGCTGGAGCAATTCAACGGTATTCAAATAGTTTAAAATCTTATGCAGACAACATAGGTGGTATAAGATCAGCACTTAATGAGGGTGTTACATTAAGACAAAATAATCGTTTAAATGCAATTGCAAATACACAAAGACAGAAATTACAAAATATTTTTCTTTCAAATATAGTTAATGATGAAAAATTGAGAGAAATACACGAAAGTTTATCTAATTTATCAATTCAGGCAGGAGCAGTTCCTGAAGCAATAAGTAAATTAAATCAAGCAGGAGCATTTAATCCAATTAAAAGAGCAGGTTCAGCATTATATTCAAAAATTAGAACAGCAGGAACATCAGCAAGATTACCAGGAACAGCCGAACCAGGTGATAATGTAGCACCAAGAGGATATAACCCTGAAACATTAACTAAAGAAAATGTATATGCTCCACAAGATAGTGAAGCAGGAGTTCAAATGGAAAATTTCAATCCTATGAACCAAGCACCAAAAGCATCAAAATTAAAAACAACTTTAACAAAAGCAAAAGAACCACCTACTCCAAGCGGTGAAGAAGGAGGAAGTGGTCAAGCAGGACGAGTAGGACAAGATTTTGATGCTGATGTTGAAGATAGATTTGGATCTTTAGATGCTAATATTCGCCCAGCAAGTTCTGCAGGTGCTGGTAGTAGCACAGATCCATTACCAACAAGTGCAACAGCGGCTGAAACTACCGATACTGCTGCTGAAGCTGGTGATGCTGCGGCTACGGCTGCTGAAACTGCTGGTGCAGAAGCTGCTGGAGAAACAGCAGGTGATACTATTGCTTCTGCTGCTGGAACTGCTTTGGCTGGGGCTGCAGAAGCTACAGGACTTGGAGCTGCATTAGGTACTGCTGCGGCTATTGCTGGACCTGCGAGTATTTTAGCTGGTTTAGGATTTGGAATATATGAATTAGTCCAAGCATTTAAACCGCACCCTCACCCTGATATGAAAAAAGTAGCAATTCCATCACAAGTTAAACAAACTATGAATGTAATACCAACCCATAGAACATTATCAGTTGCACCAGGTGCTAATAGTGCAATTTTACAAGCAGGACAATCTTCTGCTGTTTAAATAGTTTATATAAAAATATATTTATAATTTAATATATATTAATATTATAAATATGAGAGAAGATCAAGAAAAAGATGAGAATTTTGATTTAACAATTCTTCCAGTCAAAAAAGATAATCACGGAATAAGAATAAGACGACCAATCCATCCTATTTTACCTGATGTTCATAAAGGTGCTAATATGATTATTGTTTCATCTGTAAGAAGTGGAAAAAGTAATTTATTAGTAAATTTAATGATGAATTCTAATTTTTTAAAAGATGCTTTTGATGATGTTTATATTTTTTCATCAACTATACATCAAGACCAAACTTCAAGAAAATTGCGTGATGCCTTTCCAGCCAGTAGTTATGACCATTTTGATGAAAATAAATTAATGAGAATATTAGATCATCAAAAGCAATTTGAAGATGAAGACAGACCAAGTATTGCTATTATTTTAGATGATATTACAACCTTAAAACCTAAAAGTCCTTTTTTCAATTTAGCAACAAACTTTCGTCATCATGGAATAGGTTTATTAGTTTATACAGTTCAAAACTTTAAGATGATCCCACCAGTTGTTAGAAGTAATGCAACTAACCTTTTAATAGGAACATTAAATAGTCAGCAAATGAAACAAGTAGCAGAAGAATATGGCGATAATTATGGCGGAGCTGATAATTTTATTAGACAACATCGTATAGCAGTTCCTGAACGATTTAATTTTTTATATGGTCGTCTTGATCAGTATCCAGCAAAATTACATAGAAATTTTGATACAAAAGTATTATATGAAGATAATGAATAATAATTAAAATAATAATATATTATATATAATTAGTAATGACTACACTTTTGATTGAAAGTAATAGGGCAATAGCAAATTCAATTATTACTGAAAATGAAGAGCAAGTAGGTATTGTAGATATTAGACATAAACAAGTTTCTAATAATGCAAATTGGAGTACCACCATAGATACAGGTATAGAATTACAACCAGGCGATCAAATTTCTATGCAAAGTTGTGCATTAAATGTAACTGGAGCAGGAGGAGGAGATTTTTTGCAATTTAATGGAAGCGATGATACATCACTTCGTGATGGAACTTTTAAAAGTGATAATCGTTGTGAAATTGTAATAGCATATTATGTAAATAATAATAATCAATTTAATTGTCCCTTACCAAAAGGCAGTAATACAATTATGGATTTAAATATTCGTAGTAATAATGGAATTATAAATGAAAGTTTTGGCTCACCTGATTTAACAGGTAAAAATATTTGGGGAGTTAATTTTAACGCACAAGTATATCCAATTTTAGATCCTACAACTGGTAATGCACTTGGTAATTTAAATACTGAATTTCCACAACCAAGTCCTGAATACTATCCATGTCCTACAACTGCAGGTAAAGCTCAACGATTAGCATTTTGGGCTTTTAATAATGAGTGGTCTATGAATAGAAATGGATATTTTAGTAAAGAATTAAATCCAACACTTTTATCTACTCCAGCATCAGCCGCTGGGGCTTTGGTAATTGAAAAACAAAATACAATAGATCATTTTGGATATGTATCTTGGTGTGAAAATACTCCTCAAAAAGGAATGACTGGTGTAAGTTTTGGACAAAAGAATATGAGTTTAGATAATACTTTTAATGAAAATATAAATAATAGAAATAAAGGATTTAATCGTGTATCCACAGAACCTAATACAACAAGCGGAGAAACTATACCAGGTATAGATGGTGGAACAGCACCATATCTAATACAAAGCACAAATCAACAAAATAATGTATTAGAACAAGTTAGTAGTGGAAATTTAATAAATGTTTATGATGGAATATATTTTCCAGGCACATTTATAACTAAATCTACTTTTTTACCACAATCGTATGGAGATTTTGAAACAAATAATTATGAAGATATTGTAACTTATTATCCAACAACTTATAAAGGTGGAGGATTTAATCATAGACCAAATAATAATCGTTTATATTGTAGTGAATTATATGATGTTAATAAAAGAAATCAAGGACCATATTATAGATTAGATACAAATAATTTAGTAACAGGACAACCAGTTCAAACATCTAATTTATTAAATTTTAGAACACAAAATCGTGATACTAAATATTTTCATTTTTTACAATCTACAATAGAATTAGATTTGGGAACTGGAAATTTAGCACCATCACGAGTTGCTGAAATTATTACAGACCAAATGAAAGAACGCCAACCAAATATGGCTTCACCAAATAATGAAGGAGTAGCAATAGGTGCTGAAATTTTTTTAACTTATGATACTGGTGGCTTTCTTACAGGACCTTTTGATGATGATATTGAACCTGTATTAAAAAAAAATGTAGCACAATTAACAAGTAAAACTTATACAACATATCCTACTATAAATGGTTATTGTTGGAATGCAAAAGTAACAAAACCAAAAACATCAATAGAAGGTTGGGCTGCAATTGAAAAAAACCAAAAAAGAGTAACTGGTGATCCTACTAAAGCTCAAGATTTAGAAGAAGGTAATAAATATAATCCAGCTCAAGCTTACGAAAAATTTTATGCTAATATGCTTGTAGGAAATCCTTTTGAATGGAAAGCTATTTGTGAAATGCAACCAATATTACAAGCTTGTCCTATGACTTTTGGAACAACACATGATGTTCATTTTAATTATGAAAATCATTCAATATTAGCAGGTTTTGATGATGGGGTTGCTGTCTCAAGACAAATTCCAACTGACCCTGTAAGTGTAAATACTACAACTTATAAACAAGGAAATCTTGGAAACTTCCCTTGTCTTTTAAATAAAACTTATCCAACAGCTTATAGTGCAAATAAACAAAAAAGTTATGTTTGTTCTTGGTATGCAGGTAATTTTATAGCATCTAAAACTTATGTTTCACCTTCTTCAAGTAGTCCAGTTGATCTTACAAAAAATTATAATATTGAATGTTTAAATTGTAAAAATTATCAAATGTATGATAAAAGTGCAAGAAGACCTATTTTAGATGTTAAAGATACAAATGTTTTTGCTACAAATATAATTTTTGATGGACAATTACAATTATCTGTTTTTGATGAAAATATGGATAAAATTAAAAAACATGGAAATAGATTTAAACCAGCAAGTTTAAATGGTGATAGTTTAGAAAGTCAGTCAATAGAATTTTTTAATAATACTTATGTGGATTGGATAGTTGGGAGAATAGATGATCAATATTCATATCCTGAAAATGAAAGTATGAATATACCAGCAGGTGATGAAAATCCTCGTCCAGCAGGTGCATCTATTCCACAAAGTGGTAGTGGCTCAAATCCACGCCCTCCTATAAAAGGAAGAGAAGGAACTCCAATATATTTACCTAATATTTTTCAAACTTATAATCTTTATAATGGTGTTGATAATATTAAAGATGCTGCAAATCCAGCTACTGTTATTAATACAACAGCAGAAATGAAAAATATATTTTCAATTTTTAGACGAAATGTTAGTGTAGGTGGAACAGATATTTCTTCAAGTGGAAGTTATATGATGCGTCAAATGCGTGTTGGTTATTTAGATAATAATCATACAAATTACAATCCAAGTTCTAATCCACAAAGTATTTTTAATAAAGGAACATCTGCTGGTTTTTATTGTCCTACAAGTGAAACAGATCCAACAACTGCAGCCAAAGATGCTGATAGATATTTTGGAATACCAAGTTGGAGTACCTATGCAGATGATTTTCAAGCAACTAATAATGAATTAACAAGTGCTTATAAAAAAGGTTGTAGAAGGTCTATAGAATGTTATAGATATTTACCACAAAATAAACAAATAGAATATAATGTTCATTCAGCGTTTAATCATCTTATACCATTAGGAGCTGAAACCGAAGCTTTATTTACAACATGTCCTGAAACATATACTTTTCAACAATTGAAAAAATTATGGGATAAAATAACAGAATTAAATAAAGGAAAAGGTATTGGTATAATTCCAATTTTCTTCAAAAATTTGGAAACATTAGAAACAGCATATCCACATTTAATTACTGCAACTAAAAATAATTTAAAAATCTTGGAAACACCATTTTGTGGAATAATAGCACAAGGTCAATCTTATGCAAATATTCCTGTTCCTGAATTAGGAGAATATATTATGCTTGGAACTACATCATCTTTACAACAAAATGATTTACATCACCCATTCACAACACAGCAATCTAATTTAGAACCATCGCATATAGAACCTGAAGAAGCTGGTCGTAATCCAACACAAGAATATATTACAAATTATTGTGGTATTCAATCATTCAAAGATATATCTTCAGCTGTTCCAGTTGATAATATACAATCAACACCAAATGTAGGGAAATATGTTCCTTCAAAAGGTGAGCGTTTTACAAGAATTAGTGCAAATGAAGGTAAATCAATTTCAAATATAATTTATGTTGGAGCAAATGATCCTATAATGAATTTTGATACTACATTTAATAGATTTGCATTAGGTAATTTACATACACAACTTTTTAAAGGAAATGGTGTTTTTCAATTAGCATCATTTGGACCAAATACATCACCTGAAGTTGTTGAAAGAGTAGTTAAAAGCACAAATTGTGCTGTATCCCAACAAGTAGATTTACCAGCTGGATATTTTCAAAAATTTGATGATAGTAGATTACAAAGCACATCACCACCTGAATTTATGATTTTCAATTTACAAAGAAAAGGTAGTTTTTTTGGAAGGGATAGATATTTACCAGGCAGAGTAGAAGGTGGAACATTTGGAACAGGAGCAACAAAAAATCGTGGTTTATTACCTTTACAAACTAATAGTATTGATGGTAATGTTATTCGCCAAACTTTTGATGCAAGTGTATTAGGTCCAGGAACAAAAGATCCTCAAGCAATTCCTTTACCAAGTCCAACAGATGATCCAACAAGAGAACATGGCGGTATTTATTTTAATAATTTTGAACCAGGCGGCTTATGTAGTTATGCAGAAGTTGATCACGCAGCAGTATTTGAACCAGCTCAAGAATTTGGATTTTTAGGTAATTTACAACCATTTGTTCCTTTTAATGCAACTCAATTTACTTTAAGATTATTAAATCAAGATACTATTGTAACTGGAAAAGAACTGGTACAAGGTTCATTTACAGCTGAAGATATGCTTTCTCCAACGTTAAGACCTTATGCTTATATAGAGCAAGACAGCAATCCTTATGTATATAATTCAGCCCAAGCAGGAATTGGAATTATTGGTTATAATGTAATTAAAAGTAATGGTGTTTCAAAATTGTCTTTAACAAATACTGATTATGCATTATTTCAAGGTTCTATGTTTTTTAAGATGGGATATGAATTAAATCAAATATTACCATTATTCTCTCAAGTTCAAACACAATATAATCATACTTTATATAATAAATTCGCTGGACCTAATAAATCTGCTTCAAAAGCATTTAATAATATGGTATTTCCAGTAACTACTAATTGTATAAATGGTTCATCAGGTGTTCCATCAACCGTAGGTGGTTTTGGAACAGGATCTGCTGCAAGTAGCACTTCAAACCCCAATACTCTTATGCCTATGTTTAATTTAGGAGGAGTATGGACAACAGGGGCTGTTGTTGCAAATAGTGATATATTATTAGCAGAAAGATTACCATCAAGATTATCATTTCCATATCTTGTATTAAGAAGTAATATAGCAACACCTTGTGGAAATCAATACATAGGAGGACCGAATGGTCAGCAATTATTACCAGCAATTAGTTATTTAATGACTTCCTATGCAAGTGATGACTACTTTTATAATTATAGAAGTGATTTAGTATTTACTGTAAATAAACCTTATGTTTTAACAGAATTAATATCCTCAATTCATTTTCCAAATGGTAAATTAGCAACTGAAATTTTAGGATTAAATACAGCAGTTATTTATAGAATAGATTTTGCACAAAGAATTCCACAAATTCCTCAACAAATTCAAGAAAAAGAAAAAGAAAAAGAAAAAGATAAAAAAAAATAAAATATATTAATATATTATAAAAATGAACGAATACATGAAAATGGTTAATGAAGCTCGTAAAGCAAACAAGAAATCATTTGTTTATAAAGGAACTACTTATGTTCAATCAAAAACAAAAACAGGAATGATTATTTATAAAAAAAAATAAAATAATAATATATAATAAATGCCGTATCATACTCCTGAAAAAAAAATGGCGAGAGCCAAGCCCAAGCCCACTAAATCAAGTGATGAAGAAAAGTTAAAAGAACATTCCAAACATCATACCAAAAAGCATATAGAAATGATGAAGAAACTAATGAAAGAAGGTAAAACTTTCACTCAAGCACACAATATTACTATGAAGAAAGTAGGAAAATAATTTAGGATTTTGAGATAATATTTACAAAAAAAAAATATTTTTATAAATAATAATGATTGGAATTATTTATAAAATCTATTCCCCTGATTGTGAAAAAGTTTATATTGGTTCAACAAAACGAGAGAATTTAACTAAACGCTTCCACGAGCATAAGGAACAAGCCAAACCTACTAATAGAAGAAACAGCACCAGTCAATACTTATTTCAAAATTATGATAAAGTAT
>TARA_R100001591_G_scaffold46108_1_pt1 | contig 15235 bp, 22 predicted proteins | sample TARA_R100001591 | Tara Oceans TARA_R100001591 (sample SAMEA2622725) | marine metagenome | biome: marine biome (ENVO:00000447); feature: surface water layer (ENVO:00002042); material: "saline water (ENVO:00002010), including plankton (ENVO:xxxxxxxx)" | depth 5 m
GCAAGGACTAAGGCATAATGGCAGTTAGACGTAAACCTTTATCAGCAAGTGTCAAAGCAACACTTAGAAGAAAAGCAAAAGCAAAAAAAGGCGTTACATATTCAACACTTGTTAAAGTATATCGTAGAGGTCAAGGTGCTTTTTTAAGTGCTGGTAGTCGTAGAGTTCCTATGGCTAGCTGGGCGATGGGACGTGTAAACTCGTATTTAAGGGGGTCAAGAAAACACGATACTGACCTTAGAAGAAAAAGCAGAAAATAATGGCAACATATCAAGGTAGATCAGTTAAGTTGGGAAAACCATTTAGAACCCCATCAGGTAGTAAAAAATTTGCTGTTTATGTCAGAGACAGAAAAACTGGAAATGTCAAAAAGGTAAGATTTGGCGACAAGTCGATGAGCATTAAATCAAACATACCAGCCAGAAAACGTAGTTTTTTAGCACGCATGGGTGGAGTTTTGAAAAGAGTTCGTGGGCAAAAGAATCTTAGTCCAGCTTTTTGGAGTATGTACTCTTGGCGTAACAGTATCAAATGAGCAAGATATTAGATAAACTTGCAGATCAACACGAAGAACGCATAGTAAATACCTTATATCGTTTAGAGGAAGATGTTGTAAAAGCAGTCAGACAAGCAACTGGTGGTAGTCTTGATACTACTGACATAAGATTAGCAATAGAATTACAACCAGAACTAAGACAAACAATAGAAAATGTTTTTTTAGAAGAGGCAGATTTATTAATCAATGAAGATTATAATAAAATAGCAAAAGAGGTTTTAGATGAATTTGGCAAAATGCCCATACCAGTCAATTTTAAAACTCTTACAGAGGTAGATTTATTTACAATTAATTCTCTTAAAACCCAAACATTTCAAGGTTTTGAAGATATTGCAGAGAGATTTTTAAAAGAAATAAACGATGAGGTTTATCAAAGTATTATAGCTGGCAGACCTTTTGACGATATGGTTAGTAATATCAGGGGGCATATTAATGGAGTGTATCAGCAATCAAATATAGCTGAGATAAATGAGTTAGTAGATTTTATAAATGAGAATAAATACAACATGAACATGAAACAACAAGTTGAAGATGCAATAAGAAAACTACATACACAGTATGCATCAGACAGATCAGGTGAAAACTTGCGTAGATATTCTGGTCAGATTGCTCACGACTCTGTAATGCAGTTTCATGGTCAATTCACAGTTAAAAAAGCAAAAGATGCTGGCTTAAATCATTTTCAATACGTTGGGACATTAGTTCGAGACTCTAGACAATTTTGCCGAAGAATGGTAAACAGAACACTAACCGAAACAGAAATTAGGAGTATTTGGAAAAACGAGGGTTGGTCTGGTAAATCAAATGGCGACCCATTTATTGTTAGAGGTGGCTATAGATGCAGACATACTTGGATTCCAACAGACCCTAACTGGAAAATATAAAAGGGAGTATTAAATGGCTGATGAAAACCAAGTAGAACAAACTACGGAAACTAAAGAAACAGAACAACCAGTTGAACAACCAACTGAGGCTGTAAACACACACACATTTTCTGAGGAAGATGTAAACAATATTGTCAAACAAAGACTGGCAAAAGAGAGAGCATCTATATTTAAAAAATTAGATGTTGATGATTTAGATACTGCAATCAATGCAGTCAAAACTCAAAAAGAGGCTGAAGAAAAAAGCAAAATACAAAAGGGTGAGTTTGAAAAATTATTAAAAGAAAAATCTGAAGAGTATGGAAAAAAAATTGGAAACCTAGAGAGTGAGTTAAGAGATATAAAAATTAACAAGGCTCTTTTATCTTCAGCATCAAAAAATCGTGCTATCAACCCAGATCAAGTTGTTGAATTACTGAAACCAAATTTAAAACTAAATGAAACTGGTTCAGTAGAAGTCCTTGATAAAAATGGTATTGCACGATATAACAGTAAAGGGGATACTCTATCTACTGATGAATTAGTAGAAGAGTTTTTGAATGCAAACCCACACTTTGTTTCTGCTACTCCTAGTGGCAGTGGCTCAGTGCCAAATGTAGGTCGGAACGAACTTAATACTCCGTTAAAGTTGAGTGATTTAGATATGAATAATCCAGAGGACAGGAAGAAGTACGCTGAATATAGAAAACAACGTAATTCAAAACCAACTGAGATTATTTTAAATAAATAACCATTATAAAGGAGTAAAAAAAAATGGCTAACGAAACGACAAGTAGCACGATTTCAGAACTATATACTGAGATTGTTGCAGAGGCTTTGTTTGTAGCAAACGAACAAAGTATAATGAGAAATCTAGTGCGTAACTACACTATTTCAGGTGGTGGCAAATCTGTAGAAGTACCAATCTACGGAGTAGTATCAGCATCAGCAGTGAGTGAGGCATCAGACTTATCAAACACAGCAGTGAATCCAACATCAGTTACTATAACAGCAAGTGAAGTAGGAATCATGACCACATTAACGGATTTAGCAAGAAACTCAGCATCAAGAAATGTTGGTGCAGATGTAGGCAGATTATTTGGTGAGGCTATTGCAAAAAAAGTTGATACAGATTTATCAGCATTATTTACAGGCTTTTCAGAGGGTCAAGGTTCTGCTGGTGGGGAACTAACTATTGATGAAATGTTTAAAGCAGTTGCAAAACTTAGAACTGCAAACGTCCCAGCACCTTACTATGGAGTATTTCACCCAAAGGTAATGTATCAGATCAAAAAACAACTAACTAACACATTTGTTGGTAGTGCTGGTAATATGCCAGACATGGGTAATGAGGCACTAAGACAAGGGTTTGTTGGTACTATTGCTGGAGTTCAAATTTTTGAGAGTTCAAACATTGCAGTAGATGGTTCTGATGACTCTATTGGTGCAATCTTCTCACAAGATGCTTTAGGTATGGCTATGATGCAAGACCTAAAGATTGAAAGCCAAAGAGACGCTTCTCTTCGTGCAGATGAAATTGTAGCAACAGCAGTGTATGGAGTAGGTGAGTTACATGACTCTTATGGAGTTAAATTAACTGCTGACTCAGCACTTTAATAATTAATTAATATAGGGGTGGTCAATCCACCCCTTATTTGGTATAAAAAATTATGAGTATTGAAACAGTAAAACTTGTTAATAAAAAAGGTGAAGTAATAGAAAGATACAAACACGACTATGAAAACAATCTTGAAAGATTTAATATGCGTGGTTGGTCTTTACAAACTGCAAAAACAGTAAGTGAAACAGCTGTTGTAAAAAAAGTTACAAAAAAAAAGAAAAGTAAAAAATAATGGCGACCAGCCAATTTAGTGTTGCGAATACTAATTTGCAAAAAATACAGCCTGACATTTTAGGCTTTGGTATAGCTGACTTTGGCGATCAATTACAGTTTGCAGAGAATGATGTTCTTAGACGAATCCGAGAGGAATGGTGGGAACGATACAGACATCAAGTAAGATATAAAGATATTACTAAAGTTACATCTGTAGAAATGGTAAATAGTAAACTTACCGATTCGCAATGGACACAATCAGTAGTTTATTTAGCATTATGGAAATATATTTATCCAATATTAACAAAATGGCGAGACCCAGATACAGGCGAGGGTAAAGATACTTTCCAAGTTCAAATAGATTTTTATAGAGATAGATATGAGGAAGAGTTCCAAGCAATATTGCGTGATGGCGTTGAGTACGATGAAGATGGTGGGGGGACAGTATCTGATAGTGAAAAAGAGCCTTTGCACATGCTTAGACTTGTCCGATAATGGTAGCAGAACTTAATGTTGATGCTAATGTTATTGAAGTAAGAAATTTCTTAAAAAAACTTTCAAAAAAACAAAAAAGAACAATACAAAAATCTCTTAATAGAGTTTCTAATATGGCAGTCTTAATGATTACAAAGAGAACTCAAAAAGGCTTAAAACCTGATGGTGGAAGATTTATACAATATTCTGAGGCATACAAACAAAGTAAAGATTTTAAAAAAAAGAAAAACAAATTTGTTGATTTAACTTTGTCAGGTAAAATGTTTAGAAGTTTAGACTTTAGGAAAAGAGGTTTAAGAAATACTTTATTTTTTGCTAACAAAGAGAGAGAAAAAATTGCATTTAGACATGATACAGGGGTTGGTAAACTACCTCCAAGACCTTTTTTTGCTATAGGTAGAACTGAGGAAGAAAAAATAGTACAAGAGTTTAACAGATTTTATTTTAAAGAAATGAGACTATGAGTAAGAGAGAAAATATTGCCAACGATATTATTACTAAACTAGATGCTGTAACTAGCCCTATCGAGTTTAAAAAACTTACAAGAGAACCATTTGAGGTTGAAGAACTTAGCGATGCTCAGTTTCCTAGTGCTTTTATACAAGCTGGCGATGAAACGAGAGAACCAGCGTCCATTGGTGCATCAGGTTCTGGTTCATACAGAGGCACAATAGATTTTATTATTGTTGCATTTGGTAAGGGTACAACTAGCAATATTGATACTGTAAGAAACCAAATCATTGAAGTGGTTGAAGAAACTCTTGATAATGATATAACAAGAAATGGAAATGCACTGGACACACAAATTGTTGAGGCATCGTCAGACGAGGGTACTATTTATCCTTATGGTGGAGTGCGTATAACTGTGAGAGTAGTGTATGAATTTGTAAGGGGGACAGCATAATGGCACAAGATATAACTATGACCAAAGGTAATGCTACAATAAAAATTGCACCAGATTTTTTAGAGTATTATCAAAAAAGAGGTTGGCAAGTGCAAGATAAAAATAAAAAAATATCAGTTGCACAGGAAACTAAAAAGATTATAAAAGAATTAACTAAAGAAAAAAAGGAGTAATAGATTATGGCAACTCATCATGGAAAAGACGCAGTAGTTCATATTGGTGGTACTAATATTGGACAAGCTACTGGTTTTACTATTGATACTACACACGATGTAGTAGAGGACACTGCTCTAGGAAACTCAATGAAATCATTCATAACTGGTAGAGGTAGTTTTACTGCATCTATTGATATGAACTTTGATGATGACGACTCAGCACAAGGTAGCCTTGTACAAGGTGCTAGTGTTAGTGTAGAGTTTATGCCAGAGGGTTCAGGTTCAGGTGAACAAAAATTATCAGGAACTGGAATCGTAACTGGAATGAGTGTTGGTGTTACTTTAGATGGCGTTACTACTAGAACTGTATCATTACAAGGTTCAGGTGGTCTAACTATCGGCACAGTATAAATTAGTTATTTATGGCTGATGAAAAAATTGATTATTTTGATGGGATTCGTTCTCATTTTGAAGAACTAGAAGTTAAAATAATCGAAGTCCCTGAGTGGGGATTAATAGGTGATAAAGCGATTTATGCCAAGCCTTTTAATATGCAAGAGAAATCTAAAATATTTAAAGGTGCTAATTCAAACGATATTGGGGTGCTGGTTGATGTCATAATAGAAAAAGCATTAGATAAAGACCATAAGAAAATGTTTAATGCTACACACATACTTAGTTTCAAACAAAAAGCAGATACAGAGGTGCTTGCTAGAGTAGCAAGTCAGATCATGGGTACTCAACAAGAGACTTTTGACGACATTAAAAAAAACTAAAAAATAACGTAGAACTCCAAAACATTTTTTTCTTAGCAGAAAAACTACACAAAACTATTAGCGAAATCTTGCAAATGTCAGTTGCAGAGTTTAATATGTGGATAGCATATTTTGAATTGCAAATAGAAGAACGTAAAAGGCAAGAGCAAGTTAGTAGAATGAAAAAATAAATGGCTACGAAAAAAGTAAATATTGATATAGTCGCAAGAGATAAAACGACTAAAGCCTTATCTGGCGTTCAAAAAAATCTTGGCAATCTAAAAAGAAGTGTTTTTAGTCTTAAAGGTGCATTAATTGGTATCGGTGCTGGTGCTATTGTTAAAAGTTTTGTTGATGTAGGTAGAGAGGTAGAGAGCCTACAAATTAGATTTAAGTTTTTATTTGGTAGTGCTGAAGAGGGTGCAATAGCATTTGATAATCTTACAAAATTTGCCTCCAAAGTACCTTTTTCATTAGAGGAAATATCACGAGCATCTGGTAACTTAGCAGTCGTAGCAGATGATGCAAACGATCTGAATAGAATATTAAAAATAACTGGTAATGTTGCGGCAGTCACAGGATTAGATTTTGAAACAACTGCATCGCAAATACAAAGAGCATTTTCAGGTGGTATTGGTGCGGCAGACCTTTTTAGAGAACGAGGCGTTAGAGCATTATTAGGATTTAAGCAAGGGGCAGTAGTTACAGCAGAGGAAACAGTTGAAAGGTTTGAAGAATTATTTTCAGGCACTGGACAATTTGCAAAAGCAACTGAGGATTTATCTACCACCCTAACTGGTACTTTATCTATGCTTAGGGATAGCTATTTCAATTTTCAAAAAGATGTAGCAGAGGGATTTTTTACTGAATTAAAAAAAGAATTTGGCGATTTACAAAAATTTATTAATCAAAACGAAAAGCAAATAGAAGATATTGCAACTACTATAGGTGAAAACTTTGCTGGTGCTATTACCAAAACATCAGAGGTCATAAGAGATATTGCCCCAGCAATAAAAGGAATAGCTAACTCTTTTGGTAATATGATTACAGGATTTCAAAGTTTGCCCTCATTTGTTCAAGAGGCTGGTTTAGTTGGTGCGTTATTATTTGGTAAAAAAGGTTTGATTGCTCTTGGTGCTATAACTTTTCTTGTAGGACAAATAAGAAGTTTAATAGATGAGGCTAAAACTGTTGCAGATTTAAGATTACTTGACCCTAAAGAAATAGATAACATTGAGCATATAAATTTACTCTTAGAATCATTTAAAAAACAAAGAGCCGATATTATTAAGGTAATGAATGACCCAGATAGTAAGATACCTTTAGATACATCATTAGCTGAATTAGCAGAAGTAGATGGTGCAATAGCAAACTTAAAGAAAAGATTACAGTCAATAGCTTTGAATGAACTTGTAGTACAACAAATGGAAGAGTTTGATAAAGCTATTGGCGATGGTGCAAAAGCAGTTGATGAATTAATTATTAAAATAAAAAAGAAACCACCAGTGCCAGAGGGTTTTGGCGATGCTGAAGAAAAAGTAGATGCACTGAAAGAAGTTGTAGGATTACTTGATAACGATTTTAACGATTTATTTAGCACACTGGCTGAGAAAAAAGCATTTAACAAATTAGTACAAGATGGAAAAAAAGTAGAAGAGCAACTTACATTTATGCAACAAGCAACAAAAGATTTTAAAGATGGTTTTGATAAAGCTATGAATAAAGATACTTTTGATGGTTTTGTCAAGGCTGGTCAAGATGCTTTTGAATCTCTTAAAACAACACTCACTGATTTTGTTATGACAGGTAAATTAAACTTTGAAAATTTAGCTAGATCAATAGTGAAATCATTAGTAGAGGCTTTGATTGGTAAAGCAATTAGTTCAGCAATAGCTAAATCTGAGGCTATGATGTTAATGTCCACAATTAGAAAAGCGATGCGTAGTGTTTTTGAGGGTGCATTGAAAACATTTGCTAGTATTCCATTTCCATTTAATATTTTAGCAGTTGGTGCATCAATAAAATTTGGTATGGGTTTAGTAAATAAAATTAGAGGTTTTGAAAAAGGTGGGCGACCACCAGTAGGGCAACCAAGTATTGTTGGTGAAAAAGGTGCTGAGTTATTTGTACCAGATCAAGCTGGAACTATAGTACCCAATAATCAACTAGGTATGGGACAGCCAGTGACAGTAAACTTTAATATAAATACTGTGGACGCAAGAGGTTTTAATGAACTATTAGTAAACAGCAGAGGTACTATCGTAAATATGATTAACAATGCAGTAAATGAAAAGGGTAAGATGGCGATTATATGAGTGGTGCATTTCCTAGTACAAATTTTAACGCTGTTAATATCAAGAACAATCAAAAGACTTTACTGTCAGAAACAGACAGTGGAAAAACATTTAGACGACAAGTTCAAGGACAAAGATTTAGTTTTACAGTTTCATTCCCTCCTATGAAACGAGAGGACTTTGCCCCCATTATGGCTTTTATTATGAAACAAAGATCAAGAAAAGAAAGTTTCACCATAACCTTGCCAAGTACATTTAATGCTCTTGGTAGTGAAACTGGTACTTTACTTGTTGATGGGGTGCATTCCTCAGCAGATACAACAATAGACATTGATGGTTTTGCTGGCGATGGTGCTGGTAGATTGAAAGCTGGTGACTTTATAAAGTTTGCACACGATAAAGTTTATATGATTGTTGCTGATGTTACATCATCAAGTAATTCTGCAACTGTAACAATAGAGCCACCACTGAGAACTGCATTAGCTAATAATAGTGCTGTAACTTATGATGCTGTGCCTTTTACTGTTCATCTTACTAGCGATGTGCAAGAGTTTAAAATTAACCAAAATGATAAAGATGGAAACCCTATCTTTAGATATGAATTTGATGTCATTGAAAGTTTGTAATGCCAAGAGGATTAACAAGTGCAGTTAAAACAGAACTAGCAACTGGAATACTAGACCCAGTTTTTTTAGTTGATATTGAGTTTTCATCAAGAGTCTATCTTACCACAGCACCATTTGATTTAACATCTAGTGTTTCAGGTAGTTCACAAACATACTTATCTAATGGTCATCTTAGAAGTATTACAGGGGCAAACGAAACAAATAGACCTACAAAAAATACTTTATCATTTAGTTTATCAGCAGTAGATCAAACCTATGTAGCTGTTGCTCTTAGTGAAAACATAATTAATAAAAATGTAAGTTTGTATAAAGGGTATCTTGATGGTAACAACGCCCTTATATCTGACCCATTTTTATTATTTTATGGAACGATAGACGAATACAAAATTAGCGATAATACAAGCACTGCAAATCTAATTATTAGTGTTACTTCACACTGGGGTAACTTTAGTAAAGTTGGTGGTAGGACAACTACCGATAATTCACAGCAAAGGTTTTTTAGTGGTGATAAGGGTATGGAGTTTGCCTCACTTACTGTTAAAGACATAAAATGGGGTAGAGAATGACAAGCATACATTTATACAATGCAAACAAAAAAGATTTGAACGATATTTATGATCTATTGGTTGAATACAAAGAAACAGATTTAGCAGATGCAAACTACCCAGAAATAGATAAAAACAAATCTATAAACTTTTTAAATACAATTTATGCAAAGGGTAAAATTATTTTACTTAAAGATTTAGATACAGATAAACTAATAGGTTGTTGTTTGTTTAATATATCAGAGTATTTTTTTAGTAGATCAAAAATTATGATAATACAAATGATATACATTAAAAAAAAATACAGGAACTTTAAGTTAGTAAAACAAATTGTAGAATCCATAAAAGATTTGGCTGAGGATATGCCAATAGTTTTATCTATTACATCAGGACTTGGTATTGACCCAGTGTTTGAAAAATTAGGTTTTGAAAACATGGGTGGGAATTGGAGGCTAACGTAAATGGGAGGTTGGAATCCATTAGAAGATGCTGTTGATTTCGTTACCGATGTAGTTGATGCTGTTGTTGATCTAATAGAGGACTTTGTTGGTTGGTTAAATCCTATGCCTGATATTCCTGACTTTGGGGATATGCAACAAGACATCAATGCAAAGGGCGTTTTAGTTAATAAATTTAGTGCTAATGCTCATATACCAGTAATTTATGGAACTAGAAAAGTAGGGGGTAATGTTGTTTTTCTCGAAAGTTCAGGCACTGATAACGAATCGTTATTCATGGCTATCGTACTTAGTGAGGGTGAAATAGATGATATTACTCAAATATTTGTTAATGATAATCTTGTAACATTTAACGCTGACATAGCTGATAATACTCAAATAACAGTAGCAAGTTCTGATTCTAATTTTTTTGATACTGAAAACTCAGCTAGTTTAATTACTGTAGAACCTCATTTTGGAACTGATTCGCAAAGTGCATCTAGTTTATTATCAGGTTTATCATCATGGACAAGCGATCATCGCCTAAGAGGACACGCATATTTAGCCATAAAATTTACATGGAACTCAGACAAATTTGGCTCTTTGCCCTCAGTAAATGCAGTTGTTAAAGGTAGAAAAATATATAATCCAAACTTAGATAGCACTGTTACTGGTGGTAGTGGCTCACATAGAAAAAACGACTCTACTACATGGGAATACTCAGACAACCCAGTTTATCAATTACTTGATTATTTAAGAAACGATAGATTTGGTATGGGTATTACAGATACATATTTTGACTCTAATTATGCTGACTGGCAAGTAGCTGGCGATGTTTGCGATACAAAAATAACCCCTTTTAGTGGTGCTAGTCAAATAGATTTAATGGACAGCAATACAGTTGTAGATACATCAAAAAAAGCTATTGATAATGTTAAGGAGTTTGTCAAAGGTTCAAGAGCATTCCTAAATTTTAGTGCTGGACAATATAAAATATTAGTTGAATCGTCAGGTTCTGCATCTATAACTTTGACTGAAGATAATATTTTAGGTGGCATAACAGTATCAAGTAAAAACAAAAACTCACGATATAACAGAGTAATAGTAAATTTTATTAACCCAGATAAAAATTTTCAATCAGATCAGGCTCAGTTTCCCCCAGTAAATGAAACTGGCATAGCAACAGCAGATCAACACGCAACTATGAAAACTGCCGATGGAGGCATATTATTAGAGGGTAGATTTGATTTTCCTATGCTTACAAGCCCATATCAGGCTCAGGAAATGGCAGAAATAATATTGCGTAGGTCAAGATCAAGTTTAGACGTTACATTGAAAGCAGATGCTACAGCCTTAGAACTTAGCATAGGTGATATTGTAAACATAACCCACGCAACCCCAAGTTTTTCTGCAAAACCTTTTAGAGTACAGGGTATGTCATTAAATGCAGACGAAAGCATTGGTTTACAATTATCTGAGCATCAAGACAGTTATTATACTTTTGGAACGCAACAAGAAGTGGCAACGATACCAGATACTACACTGCCAAACCCTTTTTCTACAAGTCCACCAGCAAGTTTAACCCTAGATGACGAATTGATAGAATATGCTGATGGTATTGTTATTACTAGATTAATTATTACTATTGGGGTTTCACCTGATAACTTTGTTGATAACTACGAGGTACAAATAAAACAAACAAAAGATCAAGATGGTAACAGCGTAACCGATTCGTTTAGAGAAATAGCAGTAGGTAAAATATTAGAATATCAGCATTTAAACGTAATAGATGGTGCTGAATATCAAGTAAGAGCAAGAGCAGTTAATACTCTTGGGGTAAAATCAACTTTTGTTTCTGCAACTAGAGTGATAGTTGGTGGGGTTGAAGTTCCAAGTAATGTCCAAGATTTTGCTGTAGAAATGCACGGACAAGATCACATGAAACTTACTTGGACTCCACCAAGTCAGCAATCAGATCTTGATATATCCTTTTATGAAATAAGGTATCAAAATGTAACAACTGGTGCAAACTGGCTAAACTCAACAAATTTAGTTAGATGTCCTAGAAGAAAATGCGACTCGGCAATAGTACCAGCACGCGTGGGCTCGTATCTTATCAAAGCATGTGATAAAAATGGGAATACATCAGCAGAGGCAACTATCGTTACAACCAATATATCAGGAATTCAATCATATACACTTGTCTCTTCATTTACAGAAACCCCTGATATTTTTACTGCATTAGATCAAATGGACGCTAGTTTTCCTCTAGCTGTAAAAATAGACCCATCTGGTGATACTATACTTAGTCTTGATACTGTTACTAATTTTGACGATACTGTTGGAAACTTTGACAGTCCTAGTGGTGATTTTGAACTAGGTGGTACAGATACAACATCAAACCCCAACTTTAATAATGCTAACAGAGACGCAAAAGGTTTTTATAATTTTACTAACACATTGTCATTAGCACAAATATACGATGGTAATATAGAGCCTACAATTACACTTGATGCAGAAAATCCTTACGATTTATTTGACAGTGGTAGAGGTGCTTTAGAATTTGATTCTGCCAAAGCCCCTTTTGATGGCACAGAACAAATACACGCATTCCATAGAGTACAAATAGCAACCTCCACTACAGCATTAGCTGATTGCACAAACTTTGTTGATATAACTCAATCTGCAACCTTTAAATTTAAGTTTGCGAAGTTTAGATTAAAATTAACAAATGATGATGCTCAAACGTCAAGTAATGTAAAAACTATTGCAGTAAAATTAAATATGGAAGAGAGAACTTTTGCAGAAAGCGATCTTGCTACATCATCAGGCAGTAAAACAATTACTTATACAAACCCATTTTTTGCAGTCCCAGCTATAGGTATATCTGCTCAGAATATGGCAACAGGCGATGTATTTACAATTAGTTCTAAAACAGTTTCTGGTTTTACTATTGCTTTTGTCAATTCAAGTGGTGCATCAGTTGATAGAACTTTTGATTACATCGCTAAAGGTTATGGGTTGCAAAGTTAAATAAGAAAGGATATAGATAATACATGGCTCAGGTATCAGATGTTAGTTTAGCGAATCAAGGTTTTAGTTCATTTAGAACTGAATTGAACAATATTTTATCAGCACTCAATTCTCAACATAGTGGGAGTTCTGCCCCAGCGTCAGTAGTAGCTGGCACATTATGGGTAGATACTGCTACATCAGGGGTTTTAAAATTAAAAATGAATGATGGCACAGATAACGTAGAAATTTTACAATTAAATATATCAAGTAATGCTTTGACAAGTACGATGAGTGTTACTGGTACTATTAGCGAAACTGACCCAAACGCTTTGCCATTAGCAATCGCTTTAGGATAGGAGGATAAATGGCTAATACTTTTAAAGTAAAAACAAATGGTGCGATGCCAGCCAGTGCTGGAACTCCACTTACTTTATACACAGTGCCAAGTTCCACCACTACAGTTGTTATTGGATTGACACTTTGTAATATTCATACAACAGCAGTAACTGCTGATGTTCAATTAGTTTCAGATACAAGCGACACAGAAACAAACGAGACAGTTTTATTAATCAAAGATGTGAGCATTCCAGCTGGAAGTTCATTAGAGGTTTTATCTGGTGGTAAGTATGTCATGCAAACAACTGATATAATGAAAATAGATTGTTCAGTTTCTGCAAAGATAGACGCAACATTAAGTATATTAGAAATAACATAGAGGTTTAGATTGGCTTATATTGGACAACAACCTGCAAAAGTAGCATTAACAAGTTCAGATATCGGGGCTGATATTATCAATGCTGACAAAATTGCAAATGATAGTATTAGTGAAGAACATATTGATAATACTGCTATTACAGGGTTTAGTGCATTAACATCTTTAGCAGACACAGATAAATTTTTAGTTTCCGATGCAAGTGATAGTGGCAATCTTAAATATGTGGAGAATCAATATTTAGGTGGTGGTACTGTTAAAAAGATTACTAATGCTTATTTCTCTACAACGAGAGTAGCAACATCTTTTGATAAAGCTACAATTATATCTTCAGAAAATTTTGTTGCTCCAACTAATGGTCCTGTAAGCTGGTCATTTACTAAAGATGAATCGAGTACAGCAATTATTTTTCATTTTCATTTTAGTTTATTAAATGGTTCACAATGTCATGCGTCAGCAATTTATAAAGATGATAATTCAAATTTTAGAAGAATCGCATTTGATTTAGGTAGAAATGGAGGTGGTTCAATAATGTTATCTGGAGTTCAGTATTATACAGGATTAGGTACAGGATCACATACTTTTAAATTTTCTTGTGGAAGGTCAAATGATGGAGCAAATACAAGTTTTATACACAACCCAGATACTAATGACGGATCAGATATGTCAGGTGCAACTTGTTCAGCAGTAGTAGTTTATGAGGTATCAACGTAATGGCACTTTTTGATACAATAGCTTGGACTATAGAAAATTTTAAAGGTTATGAAGGTAATCCACCAAGTAATAAAACCGAATATGATAAAGTAAAAAATGATATGTTTACAGGCACTCCCCCTACTTGGACTGAAATTAAAACTAAAATGGATAATTATGTAAGTGTTAAAGATAGTGCAAAAGCTAAGTTAATAGCTGGTGAGCCTTTGACAGAGGAAGAGGCAGAAAGGATAGTTTTATAGTATGTCTTACATAGGTAAAGAACCAACTACAGGCGATTTCGTTTTACTTGATAGCATAACGACAAGTGCAACAGCTAGTTATACTATGCAAAAAAATTCTGTTAACTTTGAACCTCAAAGTGCAAATCACATGATCGTATCTCTAAATGGAACGATACAAGCACCTGTAAGTTCATTTACTGTTTCAGGTTCTACACTTACTTTTGCAAGTGCATTAACAAGTTCTGATGTCATAGATTTTATTTTAGTCTTAGGTAATGTCAATGATGTAGGGGTAGCTAGTTCAGTTGTTGATAGTGCAATAACAAAAAATAAATTAAATTTAATATCAACAAGTGGCAGTCCAGGTCTTGAAGTAAAAGGCGATGGCAGTTCAGAAAATGGGACAATACAACTTAATTGCTCAGCTAATTCACATGGAGTAAAAATCTCTAGTCCTGCACATTCAGCAGGTCAATCATACGAATTAATTTTACCAACAGGAAATGTAACTGCTGATAAATTTTTAAAAGTAGCAAGTGTTAGTGGTTCTGGTGCAACAGGTATTGGTCAATTATCTTTTGCTGATGGCGAGGGTGGTACGAATACCCCTTATTTTCATGTTACGAAAAGTGGTGACCAAGCAATTTCAAGTGATAGTTTTACAACAGTAACATTTGATTCAGAAATATTTGATAGTGGAAACGCATTTGCTTCTAATACATTTACAGCACCATCTTCTGGTTATTATTTTATATATTCACAATTAGTATGGAGTGGTACAACAAATTCAGATTATTCACTTAATAGATTAATGAAAAATGGTAGTCCTGTAAACTGGAACGCATTTTTTCAAACTAACAGCAGTGGTGGTTTTGGTGGGTTAATCATTTCATTATCAGCGAGTGATACTGTTACTGTACAATGTTATCAAGACTCTGGTGGTTCATTAAGTTTAAGAGGTGGAAGTCAAGATGAATGTCAATTTGGTGGATTTAAGTTAATAACATGAGCAATTTATCATACAAAATTAGAGCATATCTTGGAAGATTACCAGATTTTAAATCTGAAGTTATTTTATATGATGATGGAAACGGAGTTGTTTATAT
>TARA_R100001591_G_scaffold116824_1_pt1 | contig 15168 bp, 15 predicted proteins | sample TARA_R100001591 | Tara Oceans TARA_R100001591 (sample SAMEA2622725) | marine metagenome | biome: marine biome (ENVO:00000447); feature: surface water layer (ENVO:00002042); material: "saline water (ENVO:00002010), including plankton (ENVO:xxxxxxxx)" | depth 5 m
TATAAAAGTTAAGTTATTGTTTTTTAGTGTACAAAAAAAGGGGTAATTAAACCCCTTTCTTTTTCATATATTGAGTAGCGATTAAGTACCTACTGTAATAGTTAATGCTGATTCATCAGTTAAACCGTCAAACGGATATTTAGCTGTTGCAGCACCTGCAGTTGCAGGTAACTGAATTAAAGCATTTCTTTCTTCTGCACCATATTCTATAGTATATCCTGTCATATCTCCCTTAGCAGCACCAGTTACTACAGTTCCACCAGTTACATAGCAACCATTATCAATACCTAATAAAAACACGTTATCGTTTTCATCCTGTACAAAGATTTGAGCTCTTGAATAAGCCATTAATCTAAGTTCATTAGTCATGTCGTGGTCTATCTTCTGTAGTGTTACAGATAGTGTTTGTGTAAAGAATGTAGTACCATTAGCATTATCAGAATTTATGTTAACTGTCATACTAGATAAGTTAGGCACTAAGTCATACTTAAATACTGTAGTTGCACCACCTGATTGTCCACTCCAAGTAGCAAAACCTGCAGTAGTCATTTCAGTAGTGTTTATAGTTGCAACAGCAGAGATATTGTTGTTGAATCCTTTACAAATATAGATAGCTTTCAAACCACCTATCTGATCTTTACAATCTACTAATCGCCCTCTTGTTAAATTACAAGCCATAATTATTATTTATTAAAAGTTAATAAAAGGGTGGTATATTTCAACCACCCATTTAAGGTTATTTTAGAATATGCAACCAACAACTCCGTCAGTTTTCACCGCTGTTTGCACACCTACTGCAAAATTCATTACAACTCTTACGTTGTCAGAACCATCATATTCATACGTTGGGATTAATCTAGCTTCTGTCCAGTCAGTTGCTAAGTTAGTTCCAAATACCATATTTTCTTTATATGTTGCAACAATAGCATCATCTGGCATACCAGGGCATCTAAAAATGGGGTAGCCTAAATATGTTAAACCCTCAATACCTTGGTCTGAACCTCTCATATTAATACCTTGCCCAGTTCCTGAAGCTGTTAAAAACTGTCCGTAAAATCCGTACATTTTGTTGTTCATATAGAATCCAAAATCAGGTTTGTCAATTAATCCAGGATGTGAACCAACTACAGCATTAAATACAGTTGCTAAAGCATCATCGATATTAGCGTTAGTAGTTGCAGCACCTGAGTTTAATGTTGATTGTGTAAAGTCAGCACAAGCTGAAGCATTAAGACCATTTTGGTCAAACACTCCGTCATTTGATAAGAAACCTGCACCGAACAATCCTGCAGTATTTGAAACCCAAAGACCGTTTTCTAATTGAGCACCTGCTTTTGCAGCAACAGAAGCTAATAAGAAGTCTGCAAATGTTCCTGGTAAGTTACCATTTCTATCCATATTTTCGCCAATCCATGTTGGGAATACTGTTCCTCTGCAAATTTCTTCATTTACTTTTAGGTCAGTAAGTGTTAAAACTTGCTCAGTTAATGATGTGTCATTTGAGGAGCTAAACGAACAAGCAGCAGCAACAATAGGGTCAGAAATTCCTAAGTTAGATATTACTGCTTTTCTATTTAAACCGTCTATTTGTCTTACATATCCTTTTGCAACTGTGTCAGGACTTTTAACTGCAGCCGTTACATAGGGCAATGCTAATTTACCTGCATAGGTGTTATCAGTTACGGTTATATCAAACTGATACTCTTTACTTAAATTGTATTTGTTATTTGCCATTTTTAATTATTATTTATTGTTAATGTAATATGCTGCCCTCTCTTTAGTTGACAGTTTCTTTAAATCAATAGTAGAATTAAAGTGAGTTCCTTCAGGATTATAATTAATACTTTCCGTTGCAGGTTCTCCGCTTAACTCAACTATCTTTCCTTTAAGTTCTTCTATTTGTGTCATAAGTTCACCTATAACCTCAGAGCTCATTTCTGTTTTAGAATCTTCTTCTTTAGAATCTTCTTCAGATAATTCTTCAGAAGATGCTTCTACTTTATCAGCTTTTAAATCAGCTACAGCATCTTCTAAATTTTTAATTCTTTTTTCCATACCTTCCCAATCAGCAACATCAGCTTCTTCAGCTAATTCTTCTTCTTTAGATTCTTCTGACATTTCTTCTTCTTTAGGTTCTTCTACATCCTCAGCTTCTTTTTCTTCGCCTAAATCTAAGATTTCAGATGAATCTCCGATAGTCATTTTGTTTCCGTTTTCCATTGTATAAGTACCTGCAACTAATGGCTCTGCTTCTCCGTCATCACCAATAGCAAATACTTTAGACCCAATCATAAACTGCTCATCTTCTGTAGCTAGTGTACGACCGTCATCTAATTTCATTTCAGCGTAAAATTTCACGCTATAAGATTTTGGTTCATTTTTCATTTTTAAAATATTTAAAATTTTTTCTAGTGTTCCCATAACATTAATAAATATAAAGGTGTTAAAATTGTTTATTTCTTTTAGTAACTTATTGTTCTATTCTTGATAGCAGCACATACTTTTTCCGCAGTTTCTTTAGAGCCATATTCCTTCATCATATCACGAATACATTTATTCCAAGGATATTTAGCTAATGCCATACGTTTAGCAAATGCCACATATTCTAGCATTTTATATTTACGCTTGTACTTCTTTTTGCCGCTCTTAGTATATAACTCCTCTTTCATTGTAGCTGACGAATGATCTTCGCAAGGCATATATAATGTTACACCATCTACTTTATGTGGATGCGAACCCTGACAACCTTTAAACATTTCAGCATATAGTTCCGCTTCTTCTTTACTTCTAAATAAAGGCTCACCGTCTAAAGAACCAACAGGATTTAATTCATTCTGTAAAATGACATCTTTTATTTTACCCATCATAACCTCATCAGGACAATCTAAGCAAACCTCATCTAATATATCCTTTTGTCTTGATGCTTCAATTAGTTTATCTGTGAAATATCCTTCTATACTAAATCCTCTTACTTCTTTATTCTTTATTGCTTCCCAAATTTCAGGATTGTTTTCTGCACTTACTTGTACAAACCAAGTTCCAACAGGTAAATTCTTAAAACCATACATATTTGATTTATCGTATTTCTTATCCTCTTTTATCCACGATTCTACAACCGTTAAACCTTGTATTGGTTCTTTGTGTTCTAATGTATGATTATTATTATTTAGATTAAGCATAAATAGCTTCTGTGCTTGTTTAATAGTTTCCGTAGTAAAGAACACGTCATATTCTTCGTTAGTATCTTTATCTAATCTAGGTATTCGTTTTTCAGGTATTAGAATAGCACCGATTAATTGTTTCTTTTCTTCATCTATTTTTGCTAGACTTAAAAAGTCATTATTAAAGAATACAAAGTTTTCTTCTATTGCGGGAAACTTAACAACGCTTATTGCGTCAACACCAAAGTGGTCTGCAGTTTCATCTATGATTAATTCTATTAGTTTTCTTTTTTTACTCATAACACTTATAAATATAAAGTTTGTATTTTTGTTTACAAAGTAGCTTGTATTTCAAGTTCTTCTTGTAGTGCTTGTGCATTAGATATATCCGTTTCTACTACAAATGCTTGAACAGGTTGCATATCTGAATCTCCTGTTGGCGGATTTAAGACATTCATATTTGGCAAAAGTCCAGCACCAATGCCACCAATAGCACCTGTTGAAGCATCTACGTCACCACCACCACCACCACCAGGCACTTTATTCATAACTGCTTTCGCTTGTGCTATACCTGCAACAACTGCTGCTATACCTGAAAGTATTGCACCCAAGTTTGCAGGAAACGGAACACCTGCTCCTGCCTTAATTGCTGCTGCTATACCCTGTGCTGTGTCTATTAGAATTTGAAATTTAGCGTTTCGCTTTTCTCTTTTTAATGCTTCCTCTGCTATTTTTGCACTTTTCTTTTCAAACTGTTCTTCACTTATTATGCCATCTTCTAGTTGCTTCTCTAAAGCATTTTGTTCTGCAGTCATTTGTTCTTGCCTAATTTGTGCTAAAGAGCTAAGTGCCGCCTGTACTTTATCTATGTTGCTATTTACTGCATTAAACTTAGCATCTTGTAACTCTTGTTCTTTTTTTAATTCTTCTTCATCAAATTTGTCACGTATTGCTTGTTGTTCCAGTCTTAGCCTTTCTTCTAATTCTGTTGTGTCTTGTCCGTATTTGTTGGCTAAATCAATTAACTTTTGAAACTTATCTGCTGAAGCTTTTAACTCTAATTCTTCCTTGCTCATAAGTGAAGATTCTAGCGTATCTAATGACTTAGCTTCAAGTTCTTGTTCTTTATCAAAAGTCTTAATCATTGCATTAATCTCCTTGCTAGTCATTTCTTCAGTTACCTCTAACCCCCTTTCTTGTGCTTGTATTAATGCTTCTGCTCTATCTAATTTTTCTTGTTCTTTTTTAGCTGCATCTGTATTTACTTTAGCTGTAAACACTCCCACCTCTGCTGCAACCCTTTTTTGTCTTAGTATTGATGCAGTTTGTAATTCTGTAAGTCTAGCTCTTTCTTCTGCTAGTTTCTGTATATCTTCCTCACTAGATTTTCCTAAATCAATTAAGCCCTGTAGTGCATCTATTTTTTCCTGTTGTATATCCATCTCAATCTGTGCAACTCTTTCTTCTTCTGCCACTGCTGCCTTTAATGCTTCTAGTCTTTCTTCATTGCTCTTGGTGTCATCCTCTGCTAATAACCTAGATTCAGCAATTATTTTATTTGCTTCTGCTCTAACACCTAGCATACCACGCTCCATATCTCTAACCTTCTGTAGTGCTAAAGTTAATCTGTCGGCAGCGTCGCCCTCCTCGTTCAGTTCTTTTGTAACGCTTTTAATACCGTTTTTAATTGCCCCTTGTTGAACGTCATCTAATCCTGTTGCTAACTGAACAAATGAATCCGCAGCGTCGCTAGCACCCTCTTTAATCATCTGCACGTCCAATGTAAACACTCCCTTAATAACTTTTCCAAATGCTTTAAAAGTATCAATTAATGCCTCTATTCTATTTGCAATATTTTCTTTCAATGTTTGCCATAAATCCTTAATAGCTTGTTTTGGGTCAGTAAATACTGACATTAATTTTTCAAATAATGGTTCTAACCTATCTCTAATAACATCAAACATTGCTGAAACTCTAGCCCCTGCTCTTTCAAATTTTCTAGCGGTTTCCATATTTCCACTAAACAAGTCTTTTAACTTAACAAAAGCAGCTATAATAAGCCCTATTCCCATAGCTTTAAAAGCCCCACTTAGCATTTTAACACCACCTGTCAATCCAATGAATCCACGTTTGGATTTTTTTGTTCCTTCATCTATGTTATCAACTCCGTCTGATATATCATCAAGGTCTTTTTTAGCATCTCCTGTATCTACTAGTAACTTTATTATTTTTTTTATCGCCATATTATTCTTATTAATTGTTTAAACATTCTTCTAAAACTTGTGTGATATTCTTCTATACCATAAACAAAATCTAATTCCTTATCTTTATATTCCACTAATTGAATATGATCAATTAATGTTGGCATTAGTCTTGATGTTGCTTCTATATATTTTTTTAATTCCATATTAAATAATCTCCGTTTTGTAGTTTTATGTTTTGTGAATTTTGATATAAAGCCCAATTTTCATCAAATCCAATATTCATATTATCTATTTTGTTAATATCTATTTCTGCGGATAGTTGCCATATTCGCTTAGTATCCGTTTGACTATCATTTAATCCAAATCGCAATACACCATTATCTATTGTTATATATAATGTGCAAGTAGCAACACCTGTTTCTTTTAATGAAAATTCAGAAGTACCGCCTGTTGTACCTAGTTGTGTTACTGTTCCATTAACATCCTTAAAGACAGTATAATAAGCAAAACCTTCTGTATATCCCTTTATATAAGTTGCACTTGTTCCACCTACAACTGTAGCTAATCCTTTAACCCTAATAATCATATTAGTATTTTGTGGTATTTTTAAAGGTGTATTATAAGCATCTGATTCAGGATAAGCATAACCCCTATTATTACCTGATGTGTTACCTGATAATACTATCTTGTGTGACTCTCCTTTGAGTTGCGGTATATTTCTTTTTTTAGTTGTGTATTTAATAACCATATCATCACCATATAAAGGCAGCATTGGTCTGCTGTATTTATTATTATCCACTCCCCTAATAAGCGGTCTATTTAAACCGCCAATTTTTTCATATATAAGAGTTTTTAAATCTGCACCTGATAATATGTTAGTGCTAGAAAATATACTTTGAATACGGATAGGTAAACTACCTGAATTAGCTAAACAAGGATATAAACCATTAGATGCTTGTGCAGTAGCCCAATAGAAAGGAATACCACCTGAACAATTACAACATTCAGGACTTGTATATAAACCTAAATAATCTGAAGGGCTTAAATCAGGAGTGCAACCTGGGTTAGTGTCAGGACACCATAAAAAGAATGTATTACCAAGAGTGTTAGAGCCATCTATTTCACCTAACACATAATCGCATCCTTCGCATTGTGTTATTTCATCTACTACTTTTAATAAGGTTACTTTAGTTGAAGCATCACCACCCACTTGATAATTGGATATATTAAGAACACGCCAGTAGGTGTCTTTAATAAATATCTCATCATTAAATTTAAAATTAAATATATCTATTTCATCTAAGTTTAGATGACATTCCATTATCCTAGCTTCTGTACTATATATATTATCTAAATATTGCTTCCAATACAATCCGTATAAAGCATTATTAAACCAACTACCTACGCTATTAGTATAATTAAATATTGACAATGAACCAACTAGGGGAGGAGATGAGTTCCAATATAAACTCTTGTTAGCCGCAGTTAGTGTATATAAGTTACTAGACGGTGTAATATCAAAAGGACTACATACAGGATATAAAGTAAAGTTATATGCAGTTACAGTATCTGTACCTGAATTATTATATACTCGGTGTAGATTATAAGAAGTAGATGATCCTGCGGTGTCAAGAACCGTAGTAGCAATACCATTGTAATAAAATAGTTTAGGTTTTGTTTTCTTTATTTTATTTACATATTGACCGTCTTTCTCCTCATAGCTAAATTCATAATGTGGAGATAAATTAGGAAGATACGTTCCGAGCTGTGTATTTTCATTTGCAAATACCTGTCCATTTATAAACGGTGAGAATATAGAATTATTTTTAAGTTCTCCAGTAGCAAAATCATTATTTATTTCATCTATCTTTAGATGACCGTAAACATTAATATCAGGATAGCGTTCTTTAAATTCTTTATTATACAAATCAACATCTTCTTGGTCTGTTAAATGTATTGTCTTTTTTTGTAGAGGTGTAGTATCTTTTACAATTATCTCTTTAGATGTGTCTATTTTGTCTGTCCAATACTTAGTTTCGCCATCATCCAAATAATCGTTGTATGGTTCGATAATTAGGTTTGCTGCATCATTAGGGTCAGTTGCCACTACTAAATTAAATCGTTGTATTATGTCTTTTAGAAAATCTCTTTGTGTTATGCTAGGGTCTATACAAGAAGGCACATCTACTGTAGCACCATATATATCGGTACTATACCCAACCCAATCCATTCTTATATTGCTATGTAATCCGTAGGGTATATTGAATAAACCCGCTCCAAAAGTAGTAGCACCTCCTACGCTTAAGGTCATTGTTCCCCCACTACTTTTATAGTTAGATACAATGACAACTATTTGAGCAGATGCACCTGTAGGCATATTAGATAAGTCAAAATCCCAAAATCCAGGAAAAGCTAAAGCACCCCCACTACTAGGTGCAACAGCCGATTGAATACTAGCATATGGAAAAGTGCCAATTTCAGGTGTGTTAGTCGATGTGTCAAATGGTCTTAGGATAACTTCAAATTCAACTTCACTACCTGCATAAGCAGCTATATTAACTGCACCGACAATGTGCTTAACACTTATTTGTGTCATATTAATATCTTCACGTGTAAAATAGCTATATGTTTCATTCCATAGATTATCAGCATCCATAGGAGCGGTGAAGTTAGTAACAGGTGTTGAAGTATTCGCAGGTACTATATGTTCACTATATTGCAAAGATGTTGATGTAGTTGTTTCTACACCCCAAGCACCACTATTACCAACATCCATAAGTCCGCTAGGGTTAGCATTACTATTAGTTGTTGGAGTTGCTGATAATTCTAAATGATTTCCTGTAGTCATAAATAGCTTACCGAAATAATCACCATCTATAAAATCAGAAGTATAACTAAATCCCGCTTTAGCTATAATTAATTTAATTAATGTTTTTAACTGAACAGCAGGTCTGAATTGTGACCAAGGCACACTAAGAGCAGATGATACTTCAAAGTCATTAATAGCAGTAATTGCTGCTGCATCTAAACGCAAAAATCTTTTAACATTATTACCGTCTGCATCTGTTTCATTAGGGTTAAAATAAAAATTAGGCTGCGTTACTGAAAGAGGATATACCACCTTTTGAACATTAACAGAAGTATCTCTTAATGATACACCTGATGTGTTTACAAAGGCACTACTATCTCCCTTCCAAGAATTATATAAAGTATTATTCGTAGTGCTAGTAAAACTATATACGTGATTCAGTTGTGTGTCATAACTACCGTCTGCATTTTTAAATACATCTTGTAGTTTTTGATTTCCTATAGTGCTGAACAAATTAGCAGTATTAGAAGTTAACACTATTTCGTATAATTGAGCTTTTTGATATACTGATTTTAATTGTATAAAGCCTTCAAATTGCGGTATTGTTCCCACATATAAAACAGCATCAAATTTAGATCTCGCACTAAATACTAATGTTTCTAAATTAACATTAAACCAATTTTGAAAAAACTCATTGTTGTTATCCGTAAACGGTAATTTGAATGTTTGAGAATAACTACCCTTTCTAGTTTCAGGTTCTTTAATGTCAGAGAATTGAAAGTTAAGAGCTATGCTAGGATTTTCTTGTAAATCCAGTTCATAAGTTGTATCTGCTGTAGCAGCACTTGTAGCTTTTCTGTATGCAACTAATCTAGTTTGAGCCATTATGAATTAGTGTTTATAGGGTTTGCATATTCTATATTAATAGTGTATTTAATCATTTTATCATTAGCTACAGTCTTTTTAATAAAACTAGTGTCAGTAACTAAAACAGGAACAGTATAGTTAGTGTCTGCGTTTTCTACAATTTGTATATTTGTTGAAACTATAAGACCTTCTAGTAATACAGCATCTTCTTCTGTAATCCAATCTGTGTTTATTACTTCCTTAACAATAGCAGTTGTGTTTCTAGTATTTTTACCTCTACTAAAATTATTATAACTATACATATCACTATTGAAATTACCTAAAAGTGTATTGTAGTTATTTCTAGTTACATTTATTGTTTGAGTAGATTTCTTTTTAAAGTTAAAATAATCAAAGCACCCTAAGCTATTACGCCAAGCTAATCTTCTAACCTTATAACCCTTACAAGAACCGTCTTGATTTATAAAATAATAAAGAGCAGATTTTGGAGTAGTTGCATCAGAATCGTATGCACGTATAGTATAGTACGCCCAATTATCAAATTCAGACGGTCTAGCTTGTGTGTTCCTAGATTGTGATTCTAAGTTAGCAGCGCCACATCCAAAGTATATTAATCTTTCAGGATTAGTATTAACTTCAGTATCAGGATTTGCACCACCATTAGCGTTTGTGTTAGATATATATTCAATAGCTGTACCGCCAGGTGAATTAATAACATTATTAGAAGAATCGTAATATTGTATTCCTATAAAATAAGCATCACTAGCTAAATCACTAACACCGTTTAACATACCGATAGTGTGATAGTCTGTGGATTGAATATAGTTTCTTTTTACAGTACCTATATTATCAGCACTACTATCTTGTAGATCACTTAAAAATAAAGAGGTAGAACCACTTAAAGAATAAGAGCTAAAAGCAGTATCTTGAAAATCAGCAGTTCCCCTAGCTGTGTTTAAATCTAAGGATGCAGCTATATAGAATTTAGTATCATTAACAGAACCTGAAGTAACATCAGCAGGTGATGTGTTAGCCGCAGTAGAGTAGTTTTGATAGCCCTTAACATATATAGTTAAGAATTGATTATTGTTTTGACTAAATGGTGTAGTTGCAGAATTAGTACCTACTTTGTGTATTGTTTTAGTTGTTGCATTTTGGTCAGCGTTAGTATCTTGCAATTGACTGTTAACAATGTCTTTTAAATCAAATATTGCTCTAGCTTTATTCGCAGCTATATCTACGCTATAACCATTTCTACGTTGTTTTATTTTACCTAGAAGTGTTCCTGAAGCATCGTCTATTCTAATCTCTAATACTAGCTTATAATAAAAATAAGATGCAATACTTGCGTTCTGATATAACACATAAGGGACAATAGGTGTCCAGTTAGTTATAACAGGTGATGTTGTTGAATCTGATATTGGTTCTTGTTCAAATGATAATGCCATTGTTTATGTTTTTTAATCTTTATGTTTTTTTCATTTTATCTGCTGCGTCTTTTGCTACATCTTCAGCATAAGCGTTTGTTATTTTATTTATATGTATTTTCCATTGTTTCTCATATGCTTGAGTAAAAAATTGAGTTCGTGTTAGTCCTCTTAATGCTATTGCTCTACCAATAACAAAAGCAGCATTTCTTATATTCTTTGCTGTTTTCTTTATAAACTTACCCTTAGCACCTCTTAACCTTACACCCTTTCTCTTAATCCATTTCTTTATTACGCCTCTTTTTATATTATTCTTTTTAAATCTAAACGGACTCCCTTGTCCCCTTGCTCTACCCCTTCCACCTTTTCCTTTATATCCACCTTTTCCTCTTACCCCTTCATCAACATACATCCAATAGTCATCTGAATTACCAAAAGTAAACTCCACCAATTCTACCACCCTAGCCATTTTTTTATGTATAATATGATACTGCATATTTTTTATCAAAGCACTATTTCTCATTTTACTCTTTACTAGATTGGTTTGAGCACTTTTAATAACTCCTATAGCAAACTTTCTTACAGCTTTTTTAGTGTTAGTTAGCTTCATCTACTATGAATTAGCGATTATTGGTGCAATACAAAGATTGTTAGGGTTGTTTACATCAACTGATATATCAGCAGACCATCCGATTAACTCATTAGCAAATTCACCTACTACAGCTTCACATATTATAGGTGTTTCTAATACTACTTCATTATCTACCCAAGACTTAGAATTAATAGATTGTTTAAATTCGTTAATCACATCGTGTAGTATTTGTAGAGTTTCAGAAAATGTATCTACTCTATTTAATCGTTGATTGTTAGGTGCATCACCTTCAATTTGGTCATTAACCATATCCATCACATATATTTTAAACGAATAGGTCATAACACCAGTATCAATAGTAGCTTCTCCAGGGTCTGCATATAATATAGCATAGTCTTCTGCTCCTAGCTTCTTAATATCCACTTCATCTAACCCACCACTATGAAAGCTATTTATTTCATAATGCTTATCAGCTATCGTTTCTAAAAATCCTATTACTTGTCTAAAAGTTATCATAATTGTTTCTTTGTTTATTACCGTAATCCTGTCTATATGCTAAGTATGTTAACACTTCCATAATAGGCAGTTTTGTTATTTTCTCAATATCCAAGATATTGTTTGAAAGAGCATATAAGGTATTATACCAACCCCACTTAGAGTTCATGCTTACAGCTTCTGTTTCTTCTCCTGCTGACCCAAAGAGCGATGCAAAGCGTTCTCCAAGTTCAACCCTAAAGTCAAAAAAAAACCTAGCGCACCTAACGCCACATTCATCGGACAATCTTTGAACAATTCTTCCTTAAACTGATCAGGGTCGTAAGGTTCAATTGAATATCTTTCATTCCTTTTATTAACCACCTTTCTAAATAGAATAGACATAATAATGTGAAGGTTTTGCATTGGATTGTCTTTACAATATGCTTCCAAATCTATATATTCACCTGTACTCAGTTTACTAAGATTAGGCACAAAGCCATATTCTTCACCTTTAAATTTAAACACCTTTTGGAAAGTAATCTCGCCTGGTTCTTTATCAAGAATCTTTTTTAAAATATTCATTATATCCAACAGGTCTTTATATTCCATTTGCATAACGACTTCTTCTGTTGTGTTACATAATAAAGCCAAACTCTTAACAACTAGCTTTTCTTCCTCTGTTTTGCTTTCCTGTAGTTTAATATATTTCTGATATACTTCAACTGTTATGTCTGACCATTCCGTAGGTATTGTTAATTTAACCTCTTTCATTACTAATAAATATAAAAGTTTATAATTCGTTTTTTACAATATATAATACTTGCCACTATGATTAACTGACAGCTTGTTTAAACACAAATAACGTGTAGCATCAATTAAGTGGTCGTTAATCTTTACGGGTGCATTTAATACATCACCATTTTTATCTGTTGCCCATTTATAGCTTCTAAATTCTTTAATAGCATTTAAGCTATCCTTAGTTACATTCAGTTTATATCTACGCATTATGTCAATGCCTAAATGTATTCCTGCACCTTTCTTAGCGGGTTTTATATTAAATCCTTGTCTATATATTTCTTCGATACTCTTTGGCTCTGCGGAGTCAGCAACTATCTCTGTTGTTCTATCAATACCAAATTCACGAAGTTTGTTAGCTAAGTCTGTATTAGTTAAACGCTTCTCATATAATAGTTCTCTAATATATAAGCTGTCCTCTAATTGCCTTACTTCTACTAATGCTGTAGGTGAATTAGTAAATCCAAAATCAAGTCCGTATCCAATTAAACGTCCTTGCACATCATCTACTAAATTAAAGTTCCTAAATATCATTGTTTGAATAGAACCGATTTCACCCATTCCATAGACACGCCAATAATCAGGGTCTATGTCTTTTAATCTTTCAATCTCTGCTATTGTATCTTCATCTAAAAATGGGTTAGCTAGATATGTTGATTTTATAAAAGTACAATCATCCCTAGTTATTACCTTTTCATATATCCAACTATATGGGTCTGAAGGGTTGTAATCTAAATAGATTTTATCTGTTGTTCTTAAGGTTAGCTGTGTCCACGATTCAAAGTCAAATTCATTTGCTTCATTGAGCCAAAGATAATCACGCTTTCTACCCCTAATTTTTTGAGGCTGATCTATAGAAATAAATTCAATTAGATTGCCATTAAGCGTATATGATAATTCTGATTTATTATGATTAGATTCTGAATATAAATCCATTTCTTTTAGGATATTCAACACGTCACGGTATGCAGTTCCTTTAAGTGCTGGTAGTGTCTTTCTGCATATTGTAAATATCTTGCCAGTTTCTTCTAAGCATTTAACAATAAACAATTGACAGAGCGAATAGGTCTTTGAAGAACGAGTACCCCCTTGTAAACAAGTTATTCGTGTGCTAGACCTATACGCCTTATGAAATACATTTGTTGTTTTAATCTTTGCCTGTATCAATAACTTCAATTTTAAGTTCGGTTAGCGGTTTGCCACCACTAGTAATATCTAACTTCTCAGCATATCCTCTATCCTTAGCTTTTGACTTTAGATAAAAGATTATGCTTGTTTCTTTACCGCTAGATATATTCTTTATTAATTGTCCTTCTACATAATCTATCTGTGCTTCCTTAATATCCTCTACTGCTTTAGCAAATTCTTCATCTTCTCGCATATAACGATAGTATGTACTTCTGCTTATATTACCAGCCTTTTTACAAGCGTGATAAATAAGTCCTTGCGTTTCTTGTAACGCTTTTAATAATTTCTCTTTTTTATTCTGTGCCATTTGTATTATTTAAAGTGGTGATATATAGATTTAACTATTACTTTTAGTACACTTATATTCACCATTATTATTGTCCTTATTTTTAAATAAATCTCTTTCATTTAAATCTTTAATTTTCTTTCTAAATTCTTTTACTTTCTTTTTGCTATCTATTTTTATTACCCACATTTCTTTGCTTTTTGGTTAGTAAACTGTTCCCATCTTTCTATAATTACATCACAGTATTTAGTATCTAATTCCATTCCATAACATATTCTATTTGTTTTTTCACAAGCTATTAATGTTGAACCACTACCTAAAAAAACATCTAATACAATATCGGGTTTTAAATTAAATCTTTCTAATACCCATAAAAACAAAGATACGGGTTTTTGTGTGGGGTGAACCCTGTTCTTTTTTTCACTTGCTTGTTTATATAATCTACAAACACTTCTTATATTTGTATAAGCTAATTCGCAATCTGTTTGATCGCTTTGCCCATTGTTCTTATCCCAAACTATCCACCCTTCACTGTTTGGTATAATATTTGCATAATAATTAGCACCCCACCAAACTTGAGGACACTTAAAAATATCATTAATTAAATTAAAACTTTTTTCAGCTATTTGTGTGTCATCATCTCCTATTATATCTTTTTTATATTTTTTACTTAAAACTCCACTTTTGCTAACTGCGTTCATTCCATAAGGTGGATCAGTAAACACCATGTCAGCTTTATCTCCATTCATCAACTTTGCAACATCACTTTCTTTTGTGCTATCTCCACACATTAATCTGTGCTTACCTAATTGCCAAACATCACCAAGTTTAACTCTGCTTTCTTTTACTTCAGGTATATGGTCATCTTCTGTATTTCCTTCTGTGATTTTATCAATGTTAATATCTAAGTCTATATGCTTAAAACCCCAATCAACAAGTTCATCAATATCAAACTCATTAGCTAATATATCCATATCAAAATCACCTGTGTTTTTATTCAGTCTAATGTTTAATTCTCTTTCTTCTTCTTTTGATAGGTCTAGTACTACACATTCAATATCTATGTATTTAAGTTCTTTACATATCTTTAATCTTTGATGACCACCAATAACCGTATTATCTTTATTAATTATAATAGGGTCTACTAATCCAAACTTCTTAATAGATACCTTTAAATCCTTATACTGCTTTGTACTTATTTGTCTAGGATTATAAGTAGCTGGTTTTAAATCTAATACTAATTTACTTTCTATTTTCATATTCCTTTAATCTTAAATCTAATTCTATTAGAGCATATACCTGTACGCATACATTCTCTAAATGCTTTATTCTACAGTACATATTGAACGAAGGGTCTGATTC
>TARA_R100001591_G_scaffold50070_2_pt1 | contig 15063 bp, 11 predicted proteins | sample TARA_R100001591 | Tara Oceans TARA_R100001591 (sample SAMEA2622725) | marine metagenome | biome: marine biome (ENVO:00000447); feature: surface water layer (ENVO:00002042); material: "saline water (ENVO:00002010), including plankton (ENVO:xxxxxxxx)" | depth 5 m
TGCAGGAGCAAATGGGGCCGGAGCAAATCCAATGGCTACAGGAACATTACCACCAACTAAAAGAACAATTATGGGTCATACAATGGTTGACGGAATAGGAGGGGCTCCATTTAACTGTAATGGTGGGGCATATGATCCTACTGTACATGGCCCATTGTTAGAACAGCTGATGATTCTACCAGGATCTTATGCAAATGATGGATTTAACCAAGTTAACCCGTGGCAAGATCCTGCAGGTAAAGAAGGATTCAGTGATCCTTATCATGAATTTGAAGGAGGGGATAATGATGCTATATGTATTATTTTTCAAGATGAGTCTAGACCAGGATACTACGAAGTACAACACCCAGGTTCAGCTATGCAGAATGCGGGAGGTAGTTGTGGAGATGCTAAATGGGCAGGAGTTGATGCGGTAACTTGGAACTCACAAGGAACAAATCCTGGAAATACTTTAACTACTCAGTGGAAAACAGATTACGATAATCATATGAGTTTACATGAGTTTGGATGGGATACAAGTGGTAACCCATTACCTCAGAGTAGTAGTCATAATGTTACACAAAAAGTAATGTTATATGCAGGATCTTATATTGATCATAACGTATCAACAGTTGTAGATACAAGAAGAGATTTCTTATTCCATATGATGGCTGCAGTAGGAGCTCAAAGTATAGATGCGGAAATATCTTATAATGGTCATATAGACTGTGCTGATTATGTGGATATTCCAACAATGTATGGATTCCAAGTTTATGCAGCAACAGATACTGATATACCTAATCCTTATATGGGAGCTAGTGGCGGAGGAGACCCTACGCATACTACAGGTTATCAAGGAGGATCGCTAAGTAATTATGGTATGACTTTCCATGTACCTAGCTATCCAATAGGTGATTTAAGTTCTACAATGTTATACAACTTGTGGAAAGATTATTTATCAAACTGCTGATAATGAAAACTTTTTCATATATTTGCAAAATGCTAAAAAATAAAAAGTCAAAATATTATTGGGACGTTACTAGGAACATGAGTTACGAAGACGCTCAAAAGTATTTAAAAAAGAATAAAATAAAAAGAATGTTTAATAGACTTAAAAACTTAATTTAATGGGAGTACAGAAAACAGACGTTTCAATGTTAGCTAAAGTTAAATCTTTAGGTGCATCTTTTTTCCAAAAGTATGTAACTACTAAAGAAATGAACAAAAAGCTTACGGAACTTAATAATATAGGGTTACGCGATTTAATAATTGCTACTGATGTATCACAAACTGTAGACTTTGGAAGTCTTAAAGTAGGTGATATAGTTGTTGTTGTAAAGCCAGCATTAGGAGAAGCTCAATTTGTGAGCATTTCTACAGCTGGAGATTTAGGACAAGCTGCTATAGTAGGAGATTTATATATCGTATTAACACCTAGCATGTAATAATTAGTATTAATTTAAAACAACAATCATGAGTAAAGTAAAGACGCTAAAGGCGCAAAAAACTGATACAAGTACTGTGACTATAAAAAACAGAGACTTGTTGACTATTAGTCAAGGACTAGCTTACATTAACAGTAAGGAATCAAAAGTATGGCATACTATTACTAAAAACTTAGATAGTATCCAAACAGCTGTAACTTCTATTAATGACGAGCATAGAAAACTAACTGATGACCTTGCTGAAAAAGATGAGCATGGAAACCCAGTTAGAACTGACAACAATCAGATCGATTTTGGAGATAATCTAGATAAGGCATCTGAGCGTTGGAATAAAACCCTTGATGAAGATGTTGAGGTTACATTGTATCCAATAAATTTAGAAGATTTAAAAGATCTAAACTTAGATGCAAATGTAATGAAGCCTTTATTAGGACTTATCGTAGTTGAATAAAACATAAAATATAATGCCGAAAAGAAGAATTTCAAACATAGAGCTACATGAGAATATACAAGATATAAAAGAAGATGTAAGATTTATTAAAATGAGGCTTTTAGATCCAGATGATGGTGTAGCTGCTAGAGTAAATAGAAATACATCTTTTCGTAAATCAACTACAAAAGTACTATGGTCAATTTGGATAGCACTTGCGGGAGTGTTAACCAAAATAATGTTCTGGGAATAATGAAAAGAGATCCTAAAGTATATATTATTTTAGGGCTATTTTTGTATATATTATTTTTACAGAATTGCTCTGACCGCTCTGAAGTTGTAGATGATATAACTACAGAGGTACAGACTGATACTACTAGAATTACTGTTGTGGATACTGTTCAATTTGTTGATACAGTTATCCGCAACGTAATAGTAAAGGTAAATAAGCCGGTCATTATTAATGATAGTGTAAATGAATATACTAACACTTTTAGTGATAGCTTAATAGACGGAGCAATATGGGCTAGAGTACGAGGAGATTTACTGGATCTAAACTTTGATTACACACCAAAGTTTCCAAAGTTTATAATACAAACAGATACAGTAATCATAAATACTCATCAAACTACAACAATTAAAAAGAATAGTTTTAGTTTGAATGCAGGCATAGAAGTAGGAGGAAGTGTTGATGAATTTAACTTTTCTCCTATTGTGGGTTTTACTACAAAAAGAAACAATTCATATTTTTATAGATATGGAGTTCTTGATAAAACACACAATATAGGACTGATGTATAATTTTAAAATAAATAAATAGAATGGGTGTATTAGATAAATATAGAATAAGAGGAGCAGTTAACACTCGCTTTAATCCAGGGAGAAATGCTTCTTGGGATTGGAACGAAATGTTAACTACTGTTGAAAATAATTTTGAAGGTTTAGAAACAAAAGCTAATGATAACGCAACAGCTATAGCTACTAATGTTACAAATATCGCAACTAACACAACAGGCATTGCAGATCACGAATCACGACTTGCTTCTTTGGAGGCTAAGATTACTGCTATATGTGAGTGTTTAAATACGATAGAAGGATTTGAATGTGCAGCTTGTCCTAGAGAAAGACGGTAAATAAGAAAGTATGATATTACAAATAACGCACGAAGGTCAATTAGTAGGACGTTACAAAAGTTTAACTGAAGCGTCAGAAAGAACAGATATTGATAAAGGCAGTATCTGTAAAGTTTTAAAAGGTAATCGAAAGACTGCCGGAGGATTTAGATGGGAGTATGAAGAAGGAGCATTAGATAATACAAATGTAAATATTAATGATTCTGACTTTAATGCTCTACTAACCGCAGAAGGTCTAGACAGAACCGATGTTAAATCTGTAAAGATTTGGCAAACAATGCAAGGAGAAACTCGTTACTCTATAGTAACTAAAGAGGGAGGCCAAGCAATAAGAGAAGTAAAAGATGAGTTCTTTGAAAGTTTAAAATCTATATCCCCTGCGGTCCCAAAAAGATTGTATGATATAAAAAAGGAGAGTCCTGTTGTATACGAGATCTCATTACCAGATATTCATTATGGTAAGAGAACTGATGATACACCCGAACAAGCTGAAGCTAACTTCTTAAATTCTATTTATGAATTACATAGAAGGGCTGAAGGTTTGAATATAGAAAGGTTTTTATTACCTATCGGTAACGATGGTATGAATTCTGAGGGAATGAGAAAGGCGACTACAAAAGGTACTCCTCAAGATGATTCAATGGACTGGCAACAATCTTTTGTTGGATATACTAAGCTTGTAATAAAAGCTATAAATTATTTAAGTCAGTATGCTCCAGTAGATGTTGTTGTAGTTCAAGGTAATCACGACTATGAGAGAATGTTCTATGCAGGAGAAGTCTTGTCTGCGTGGTACATAAACGATAAGAATGTTACTATAGATAATAGTACAGAAGGTAGAAAATACTATGAATATGGAACTAACATGATTATGTTTACTCATGGGGATAAAGAGAAAGCTGCTGAGATGCCACTAATAATGGCGACTGAGCAGCCTGTAATGTTTGCACGAACTAAATTTAGAGAAGTTCACTGCGGACATTTACATAAAGAAATGGTTAACGAGTATAGAGGAATTAAAGTTAGATTTATTCCTTCAATATGCGCTAACGATTCTTGGCACAAACTGATGGGCTACGCTGCATCAAGATGTGCACAAGCATACATATGGAATAAGGAAAAGGGTTGTGAAGGTTATTTACAGGTAAATATATAAGCTAATGACAAATTTAAATACAATAGTATACGACATAGTAAACATAGCATACGGAGGTGAAAGCGCGGACGATGCTGATTTGAGCTTTAGACAGGTTGCATTCTGGGTAAAGCAAGAACGATCTATGTTGTTAACTCAAATGATGAGTAGAAAGGTAAGAATACCTTCTGTCTGTGTTGAATACTTAAATTGTGTTTATTTAGAACCAGTCGATGCCTCTGAATGTTGTGAGCTCGAGATGGGCGTTCATGTGCTAAGATCTGTAAATCCTATTCCCACGACTATTCAGCGAAACGGTAGAGATAGTATATTAGCCGTAGAGTCTTTAGATGGTATGAGACCTTTCTCAGAAACCACAGATACCCGCCGAAAATGGAATAAGTATAACAAATATACCGGCTCCAACCAAAGATGGTATCTAAAGAACGGCTACTTATATGTTAGTTGTGACATTCGTATAGAAGCAGTTAAGGTTACAGGTGTATTTGAAGACCCTGAAGAAGTCTGGAAGATTAACCACTGCACGTCATCAGATAATCCTATCCTTTCGTCTTGTGAGTATGACTGGGAATACCCTTTTCCGATTTCATTATCTATGGCGGAACAAGTAAGTAGTATAGTATTACAAAAACGAGTTGCAATAACTCTAAACGGAATGAGAGATGAAGAAAACAATGCAAAAGAAGATAGTGGACAAATGCAAGCCCCACCTAGACAGGCGGCAAGCTAGTTGTACATTAGTTCAAGCTTATAAAGAATATGATGACTTCTATGACGTAGGTTATAAGAAGTATAGAAGCATATGCGAAGATTTTAATAAGCTTATTATCGATGAGATACTTCTGAAAGCTAAAGAGTTTAAAATGCCGTATAGGTTAGGATCGTTAAGGATACTAAAGAAAGAGATGAATTATTCTTCAGGTAAGAATAAATTAAAGATAGATTGGAGAGAGACCAATAAGCATGGTAAAGTAATTTATCATCTTAATGATCATACTGATGGGTTTAACTATCGTTGGTTTTGGTCAAAGAAAAAAGCTATAGTAAAGAATAAAACAATCTATAGTTTTCAAGCTACTCGTACAAATAAAAGACGACTAGCAGCATTATTAAAGAATAAACAAGTAGACTATTTTGAATGATATATAAATTTACATCCATAAAAGAAATTATAGAAGGAGTCTATAGAGATACTGCTATCCATGAAGAGTTAGATATTTGGGACGTAATAGAATGGGGAGGAGAAGCTCTAGAACTAATAGGAGCAGGACTACAGTATGAAGAACTAGTAGCTGAGGTTTGTGTGAAAGAGCACAGAGCAAAGTTACCATGTAATCTTCATCTTTTAGATTCTGTGGCTTATATGGGGAATCCTTTAAAATTATGTACAGGAACTTTTGGGGCTATTGCTACAGGGTCTAATAATTCAACTACCAACTTTATTGATGGTAAGAAAGTGAATGCAGAAGACTTTGCTCAATTAGCTACTAATTCTTCACAACAAAGATCAGATTGTTATTATGTTAATGACAACTTTATTGTTACGTCTTTTGAGAGCGGATGTCTGCTACTTGCTTTCCGAGGAATCAAAATAGATGATGAAGGTTACCCAATGGTACCTGATCATGTAAGTTATAAAAAAGCTATGAAATCTTACATCACAATGATGTTAGATCGTATAGGCTGGAGAAAAGGATCTATACCAGAGAACCTTTATAGAGATAGTCAGAGAGATTGGGAATGGTATGTTAAACAAGCTAGAGGTGCAGCTAATATGCCTAACGCAGACATGACAGATAATATTAGATTACAGTGGTTAAAACTAAAACCATCGCAATCTGCTCACGGTACTTTTTATACAGATTTAGGAAATCAAGAACGTAGACTTATAGGCTAATGGCTGAAGAACAACCAAATAATATTCCAATCAGTTTGAATACCTTTTATAAAGGTATGAATAAAGATATATCTAAATATACTTTACCAAACGATTCATACTATGATGCGCACAATGTAAGGATAGTAGCTAATCATGGTAAAGAGGGAGCTGCCTTAGTTAATATTGAAGGTAATGATCATTTAATAGATATACCGAGATCCCCTGCTGTATGGGAACTAAAGTTAGATCCTCTAACAGATTTAAGTGGAGTAGCTTGGACTTTAACAGTAGATATTGCTGTTGGTATTAATAATTTTTCAATTACTCTAAATGGAACTGGAGGAAACCCAGTAAGTAGATTACGAGATACTTTAACTACTTACGATCCAACTAACCAGTGGTTTTTTAATGGAGGACCTTTGGGTGATGTACCATCTAATAAAGCAGATGGTGGAGATGGATTTTATTGGATTTTTGATGCATCATCAAACAGATTAGTTATTTGGGGCAAACCAGAAGATGCAAACTTTGAAGAGTATACTGCAACAGGTTTTGATTTTGAAGTAAATCAAGTAACTAGTATTGTTGCTAATGGAACTCTAGGAGGTAATCCAGTTAATTATATTATAAAGACTAATTTAGCATCAGCTCAAACAGCTTTAAGTATTATTGGTTATACTCCTTTAAGAGATTATATATATTTATACACTACTAATATAGAAGGAGAACCAGGAGGTCCTGGTCAAATATGGAAACTATATGTAAGACCTTCTATAAATAGTACTGCAGGAATTAGATCATATATTGAATGTGTATATGCTAGAGGTGAATGTATGGGATTTACGAAAGAACATCCTATTGAAGCTATTGGTAGATATGAAAAGAAAGATATACAGGGTGTATATTGGACAGACAACTATAACCCTCCTAGAAAACTAAATGTAGCAAGTGGTTTTACAATGGCTACCCCTTGTCCTTTTTTAGACTTAGCGCCTAAAACTGGATTCTCTTTACCTACATTAGATCGTATAAACATAGGAGGAAACTTAGCTGCTGGATTATATCAACTAACTTATAGATATAAAAGTAGTGAGGGTCTAGTAACAGAATGGTCACCACTATCTAAATTAGTACCTATATATGAATCATTAGATACAGATCCATATTGTGAGATTGAAGGAACTCCTTATGATATGGCTACTCAGACAGGTACTATTACAAATAAAAGAATAAATTGGAATCTAGTAGGACTAGATACTTCTTTTGAATTAATTGAACTTGCGTATGTATATAAGAAAGATAATATACCAGGTAATGATGAAATGAATATATTTGCTGAATTGATTAATGGATCTATTAATCTTACAGTAAGTTTAACAGGTAACGAAGTACTTATACCTTTTTCTATACAAGATTTTTTAACTGGTATAGGTGCGACATTTGAGAGAGTTAAAACTCTCGAATCAAAAGATAATAAATTATTCTTTGGTAATATAGAGAATACAACTTTCTTTGTAGACTTTGATGCAAGAGCTTATAGATATAATAATGCTTCTGTAGCTAGAATAGAATCTGTATCAGAATCAACTCTTATTCTAGATCCAACTCTTGCTGCGGCAGGTAGTATTTTACCATCTTCTGTACCTGAGTCACATGATGCAATTAATCCTTATAACGATGAAAATCCAGATACAAATCCAAACTGGTTTACTAATGATCAGTATGTATTTCAGGAAGACGGATTAACACTAGGAGGTCAAGGAGTAAATGTTTCTTATAGATTTATAATTGAACAAGATGTAGGAGATACACAATTAGATTCTACAGACACAGTAAATTTATTTGGTTTTATTTATACTAGTAATGTATGTGGATATACAAATATTAATCCTACTACTTCTTGTTTTGTTAACCCTTCTAACTTTGGGGCAACAAATGCAACTACTAATAATATAATAAATTTAGGAGTTGTTGATCAGGATTATCCTATGAATAATACATATGATAATATGAAGTCTCCATACAAGTGGAGTGTTTATGGTAACTATGCAAGAGGAGAAACTTATAGATTTGGTATTGTATTTTACAATAACAAAGGACAAGCTAGTTTTGTTAACTGGATTGGTGATATAAAAATGCCATATAATTATAGCAGTGGATTAGGACAGCCTCTTGGTACATTTGCTACTTCAAGTTTTGTACCAGATATAAATAGTCCTACCTATTCTCAAATTATAGATGGAAATGGAAATACAAGTTTTTATCAACCAGAAGGGCAAATCTTTTTAAACCAGATAGGATTAGAATTTACTGTAGATTTATCAGGTATACCTACAGAAGTTTCATCACAATTAACTGGTTATTCTATTGTAAGAGTAGATAGAAAGGAAGTAGACAAATCTAGATTAGGTACTACATTAGTACATACTGTTGATAGGCTAGATATGAGAGGTAGTAGATGGAATAATTTAGTACCTCAGCCTGGATATGCTTGGGGAGTAGATAATCAACAAAGTGTCTTAATACCTTCAGTAGGATATTGTTTTGGGCCTTGTGGAGGAATGGGTCTAGCTTATGCAGATGGAGCAACAGGAGATCAATGCGATCTGCCTTGTTGGAATGGAGGAAATGCTTGTGTAGGTACGAACAATAATGACACTGTTCCTTATCATGTATGTACAGTAAGAAAAACAGAGTTGCTATTGTATGGACCACTAGGATGGCACAATAGTGATGCAACAAATGAAAAGAATTTAAATACTGGATTAGAAGTAGACGATCCTATTAAGAGAGGAGATTATTTAAAAATAGATCAAGTCTTTGTACCTCAAGGTAATTACGGTATGGGTATGATTGATTGGCTTTTACCTGATAATGGTGCAGCTATAGGTGCATACAATCTAAGACCTAATCATTACTATAAATACTACAATGGAGTAACAATGGGTAATGGTATAGCTGGATCTAACCAAACAACTCAAATAGATTATACAAATGGAATAATTAGTAATCTTAATGGACAAGATCCAGCAAATAATAGATATACACTTAAGTGGGGTACATGGGTACCTGATGGAGGATTTATAGCAGATACAGCAAATACAGATTTACAGTGGTCATTTATGAATGTTACTAACCCAGGATGGCAGTGGTTTCCTGATTTATTTGATCAAACCGGTAATGCATCTTGTAATCCTACAACACTAGCTATGACTTGGATATGGAATAGACCTATGTCTATTGGTAGTGAAGTTATATTTGTATTATTTGATGAAGATGTAAGAACATGGAATGGTGCAGACCATTTAATGGGAGCATCTACAGATGCTGCAGAATTTCAATATGTACCTTATAGAAGTACATTTAGTTATGAAAGATATGTAATACCTTATGGAGGTCCTACTTACGGAGCAAGATCATATAGTGAATATATATCTACAGGTCATTTTGTACCTATTCTTAGTAGTACAAATTTAGCTACTCCTATGACTACACAGGTATGGGGAGGAGATGTTCAATGTCAGTTATTTGATTTTACACAGTTTGAAAAGAATTGGGGACAAACAGGATTTGATAATTATGACAGTATTGATGCTAATACAGGTAATGCTTTTGTTAGAGATAATACATACGGAATGCAAAGAAACTGTGTAGTTCCTTTAGAAGTACATTTAAGAAATGTATTATGGAGACATGGCTATCATTTTAATTCTAAGGAAACTATTAGTGGTAGATTACCAGACAATGGTACAATGCTACATGATGAGTATTTACTTAACTCATCTTACAATGCTAAAAACGATGTAAGAAATTATTTCCCATTACCTATTACATTTTCTTTTGGTGATGAGTTTGATACAAGAATATATTATTCAGAGACTAAAGTAAATGGTGAAACTAGTGATAGTTGGTCTGTATTTTTAGTAAACAATTATAAAGATGTTGAAGGTGTATATGGCCCTTTGAATAAGTTAACTAGGCTTCATGATAATTTATACTACTTCCAGGATACAGGGTTTGGAGCACTATCTGTGAATCCAACAGCAGTAGTACAAGCAGCAGATGGTACATCATTACAGTTAGGAACTGTAAGTTCTGGCGCTGGAGCATTTATACAATCTTATCAATACATATCAACTAAGTATGGATCAAGTCAACAGTGGGCTGTAACAAATTCTGATAATGCATTATATTTCTTTGATATAAAAGCAAGAAAGATGTTTAGCTATTCTTCACAGGGTACTGCTCCTCTTACTGATATTACTGGCTTACACTCACAGTTTACAGAACAATTAATGGGAGATGTATTAGATAATGATAATCCTATTATGAAAAAAGGAGTTACTTCTACATATGATCATATGAATAATGAAGCTATATTCACATTCCATGATAGTGGTTTTGTTAAGAAATATAATCAAGCTATAATAGAAACAACTGTACTTAATCCTGCTCCTAATAGGATATTCCAAATGATTATAAGAAATGTACCAGACTGTAATGATTGTTTTAAAGCAGATTGTGAAAGTTTTGATTTTGGTGTACAGTCAGAATGGGTAGTAGTAGATAATATATTAGTAAATGGAATAGGACCTTTCTTTGGTGTAATGGTAGGAAAAGTAGGATGTCCTGGCTTCCCTACACCTAATCCTAATCCTAATAATCTTATTGCTGGAGATATAATGATATGGATAACGGAGGCTACTAATAGCTGGCCTGCAGGCATACAACCTGATAATGTACGCTTTGATGATCTTATAAATATTCAAGATCCTCAAGTTGCTAATGTAGAATGCGGTATAGCAAAAAGTAGTTTTACTATAGCTTATAATGAGCTCATTAAAGGATTTACTTCTTTTTATGATTTTCATCCTACAATTTATGTAAGTAGTCCAGAGTTTTTAATTACACCTAGTACTCAGCAAGAATGTGACCAAGATCCTGATGTATCTGGATGGAAAGAAAATAAATTATATTTACATGGCTATGGTTCTTATGGTAGATTTTACGATGTTATATACCCAAGTAGTGTAACGTTTGTTTCTAATTTAGAGTCAGCAGCAACTAAAGTATTTGATAATGTATCTTATCACATGGAGAGTTTGTGGGAAGTGGGAAGAATGGATAGATTTTTTCAGAACCCAGCAAACAATCATCAAAGTACTTCTACAGGAATGCATGGGGGTCAACCTAATGTACCTGCTCGAGATATGGCAAACAACACATTTGATCAGATTAGATTTTATACAGATTATCAAATAACAGACTATATAGATTTAGTACCAGGAGATAATGTAAAGAAAAAAGAAAGAGAATGGCAAATGGCTGTTCCAAGGAATGTAATGAGTGAGACTGTTATAGATGGAGATATATTTAATCCATTTAATTATGATCCTTCTAGACAGCATAAAGATAGACTTAGAGATAAGTATATGTTTATTGATTTAATATATAATAATTATAACACAGATGTAGGACAACCTAGAAATATAAAGTTTGTATTACATTACTTTAAAACATTTTTTAGACCTTCTTATCGTTAGATTTGGTTATTAAGAAATTTTTTAATATTTTTGTGGATTTTAGAACATATAGCTAATGGCAAATAAGAAGAAGAAGAAAAAAGCGAGCAATTCATACTGGATGAAGTATGGAGGTAATCCTACCAAAATGGATAAATTCAGAGGCTTCATAGAAAAGAAACATTCTGGAGGTGAAGCAGGATTTCCACATCCACATCCACATCCTAAAAATGCGACTGAGTTAGAATTATTAGGAGCTCATGCTTGGCAAACTTCTCATAATGAAGGAAAACGTATAAAAAAATCAGAGATTCATAAGTATAACTGGGGAATTCAAGATGAAGCTGTAGAAGCTTTCGCAAATTCTAATTGGTTTCTTCATTACCCAGATACTATTGCAGATGCACCTAAGACTGTAGAAGCGATGAATGCATATACTGATGCCATTGATGCTGAAAGACAAAAGGTAATTAAATTACATAGTACAGATTTCTCTTGGGATGACTTCCTTTATGGTACAGGTTTTGCTGCAAACAAACTTGGAAAAAGATTAATGGCAGCTCCAAATCCTTACGTAAAAGCTGGAGGAGCGTTAAGTTATTTATTAGGATGGGGGTTAACAGGTGGTAAAGGTTATTATGATTTTGATAAAAGAGCAATGAATGAAAAGCTTAAGTTAGAAAATCCATATGCTACTTTTGTTAACGAGGATGGTGAAATAGTAAACTATGAAGATGGAGAAGGTATGTTCTTTGATTTAATAGAATTTAAAAACATAAGACCTAAGCCACCTAAACAAAATTCTGAAGAAGATCCAGATGCTAATTATAAAACTCCTATTGATTATGGTATGGGAGGAATGGTCCCGTATAAAAAGTATGGTTATGGAGGTTATAATGAATATGGTTATGGAGGTACAAGGAAAAAGAAGAAAGAGTATGGACATGGGGGTTATCATGTATCATCTCAAAAAAACATTACGGAAGATCCTACATTTAAAATGTGGTTTGCAAAGAATGCAAGAAGATCTGATGTAATGCAAAGCTCTAGCGATCCGCAAGCTTTGAAACAACTCTTTTTAAGTGACATAAATTTCCCTGGTAATGAGATGCCATTATTCTCTGGTGAGATAGATGGTTACGGAAACGTAGATAAATCAGGTAGGAGTCCTGAATTAAGTTCTAAAATTATAGGAGGTATGCAAATGTACGGAGGAACACCACATAAACGTCCTAAAGCAGAACTTGGAATGGCAGAGGGATTGTATACATCTCCAACAGATAACCTTAATGACTATAGTAATGTAACTGAAGTGCAACAAGACAAACATGGAAACTGGCAACAGGGTGTAGGTAAAGTAGGTGATACTAATTTCTTAAAATATTTAAACTATGCAGTACCTGGCTTAGGAACAATTCTAGATATAGCAGCTGATACTATTGGTTATCATGGAGATAAAAAGAATTATAAAGAGGTTGTAAAAGCTAAAAATACAGCTAAAAATAAATTAAATACTGTTCTACGAGGTGAGAATAAAGACACACTAGATCTTAGTACAAGAACAGATGCGTTAACTGCTTTATCAGGAATGAGTCCAGAAGCACCTAGTTTTGAAAAAGACTTATTACCTGAAATTGGTAGTAATGTACTTAGCTTTGCATCAAGTGCTATAGGAGGAGATACATTCTTAGGAGACTTTATGGGAGGTAAAGCGACTGATAGTCCTATAGACTTTAACAATATAGGAGCTGATGACTTACCAGGATTAGATCAATATGCAAAATATGGAGGAATGCCTGGCCTACATCAAATGGGTAAAGGAGGACGTCCAGGTTTATGGGCTAATATCCATGCTAAGAGAGCAAGAGGAGAAAGACCTGCGAGACCAGGAGAAAAAGGTTATCCCAAAACACTAGATATAAAAGCTATGGGAGGAGCAAACGATTTCCAACCGGGGGCAACTGCAGCTATGATTTCAGGACTGTTTAACCCAATGAGCCCAGAACATCAATTACAAGCTATGGGTAATCCTGGACAATCTTATAACACAGGAGGAGACCCTAATGCAAATGTAGAGTATGAAGCAGAAGGAGGAGAAACAATTATGCATGCACCAGGTCAACCGCCTGCAACTACAGGTGATTTAACTCCAATAGATGAGGGACCTAACAATGCAAACGATGCAATGCTAAGCATGCTAGATGGTAACTCACACCAGACTATGGACCCTGACGGCCATACAGGTGAGATAGTATCAGGAGAAGGACAACAATATGTATTCTCTGATAAACTAAGATCTAAGCAGTGGGGAATGACATTTGCTGAAGCGTCTGAAAAGATCGGTAAACATATTGCTAAGTTTAAAGAAGAGATGGAAAATGGAGATGAAATAACTAAGTCTACTGCTGGATCTATGATTGAAGCATGGAACCAAAAACTAATGGACTTACAAACTGAACAAGAGCAAGCTAGACAGCAAAAGTTTATAGACATGATGGAGTCAGGAGCTAGTCAAGAAGAATTGCAAGAAAAGTTCCCTGATATATTCCAACAGTATATGCAACAACAACAGTCACAACAATTATCTGAGTCTGCTATGCAAGCTATAGCAGGTCCTACAGGAGGTATGGCTGACAACCCAATGGGTAATATTGATATGAGCCAGTTAAGTGCACAAGACCAACAATTAGTTGGGGCTATGTACGGCTTACCTGAGTATGATAATGGAGGCTTTACACCGTTTGACTTTAATCAATATATTAGTGGTTTAGGACAAGATATGTTCTCTGGTCAAGCATTTACTTTAGATAAAGACTACATGCCTGATAGAAAAGAATTAATGGATTTCCTTACAGCTAACTATCCAGATGGAGGATTTGAAATGGGTGACGATACATTTACTAATGCAAAAGATTATTACAAAGCATTAGTATCAGGTTTTGGTGATTGGAGAAGCGGACAATTAGAAAGTGGAGATATACCGACTAGTAAACCAAAAGCTATAGATTATAAAGAACTACAAACTATTCCTAATGAGTTTTTTGAAAGTGCGGAATTAACACCGAATGAGCCTGAGTTTGATGAAGTATATGATTGGACACCAGGAGGTAAAGCAGAGTTTACAAAAGATAAAGCTGCATACAATTTATTTAATATGGGCTTAGGAGTAGGTTGGGATGAAAACTTTGGGCTTGATAATAATATGTCTAAAAGACAATACTTTAAAGCACTAGAACAAAGCTTGTTAGCTGATGGAAAAAGTGCAGAAGATGTTGCATCTATTATAAATAGAGAAAAGATTAAGTATGATGAAAACTTAACTAATCTAGAAAGTATAGAAGAAAATAAAGAGTTAAGTCCTGAAGACCAAGCAAAGCTTCTTGCAAAACAAATGAGGAATAAGAAGATACAAGAACTGCTATCACAAGGTCTTAACAATTTAAGTCAAGAATTTGGTAAATTAGGCCCTACATTGTATAACTTTGCAAAAGGAAGAGAAGAAGCTGAAGAAGAACAGTTT
>TARA_R100001591_G_scaffold5766_6_pt1 | contig 14854 bp, 28 predicted proteins | sample TARA_R100001591 | Tara Oceans TARA_R100001591 (sample SAMEA2622725) | marine metagenome | biome: marine biome (ENVO:00000447); feature: surface water layer (ENVO:00002042); material: "saline water (ENVO:00002010), including plankton (ENVO:xxxxxxxx)" | depth 5 m
TTTGTTTAGTGTCAGGTCTTTCTTTATTTCTTATTTATAATATCGAGACATCATCAAAAAATTCAAATTTTTTTTTATATTTTTTTTAGTCTCTATATTTTATATGTCGAATTTTATATTTTTTTCAACTAATTATTTTATCGGTCCTATTGATTTTTTTTCAACAGGACCGATCAGGTTTTTTTTAATTAAGCACTCTTATAAAGCTCTTAACCTTACTTATTGAGTCCTCAACCTTAATATAATCTCCGTTTTTTGTTGTATCAACGAAGACATAGTCCATTAGAAGTATTCTGCCAATAGCATTAACCAAGGACATTGTCCTGATTGAAGTATTGGTGGGGTCGTGCCTTTTCATTATTTTGACCTTAGTCTGCATATCTTGGATACGCTTAGCACTATCAGTCTTTAACCACTTGTCAAATTCAACAAGTATTTCTTTTTCACTAATCATAATTTTTTCCTTTCGATATAGTGTTCGTAGTACTATGTGATTTATTATACGGTTTTTGCAAAATAATTTTCCAAATAATTTTCTCACATAGTTATATAGTGCAAAGAATTTAAAATTCCCTACATAGTTATGTGTATAAATGTGTAAGATTTTGGAAAGAAATTCCAAAAAAAATCACAATTATTTTATTTTTGACTGATTTTACAGTCATTACAGATCAATCTGTCATCGTATGTGCTGTCCTGATCTACATACTCCATGGTATTAAGATCATCGACTTTGTCACAAACACAACAAATATCTTTTGGTGTATCGTCTGTCATTTAGTCCTCCTTTATTTTTAATTGACTTGGTTCTAACGCAAAACCGAAAGCTCCTGTATCTACTTGCATATCTTTTCTAGCTTTTTTTGTGTAGTAATCTTTTTCGTTTACATCTTTAGGCTCAAAAAGTTCTCGATTAGTTAAATATTCATTATGAGTTATGTTTATGCTCACATAGAAATATTCACTATCATCAGATCGTAATCCTTTTTCAATTACAACACCTGACACATGATAATCTTTCGGTATCACTTTATTGATGTCTTTCGTTTTTGGTCTTTTTACTAAAGTCATTTTGGTCTCCTTTTTTATTTAAATTGTTAATGGGTAGTTTTGAAGGCATTTAACCTCTCAGCACTACCCAAGCTGTCTTGCGAGTTAAGTTTGCTTTTTTTAAAGTGGTTGAGATAAACTAGGGGCCACCCCTGAAACCAATCCACTACAATGCTTACACATTGTCAAAGACCCCAAATCAGAGTCTTTGAAAATGTATATTGAGTATTAGAAACTTGGACACCAATACTCGGACCGTTGACCGAGGCCAATACGAGTCCCTTCTTTCCTAAAACGATTAGTCTTAGGATTGAATACTCTAGGCTCCAAGATGAAGCCTAGCTGACCGTCCTCGGTCTCGATATCGATGACCTCGGAAATAAACTTCCTACCCTCAGGGTTAGGAGTAAATTTATAAGTCTGACTTTCTGAAAAGCCATTCTTATCGGTACGCTTTGCGTGGTCCTGTTGAACCACCACATAGCGTTTTTTATTACGGTTGATGATTTCAACAACCGTACAGGCATGGCGATCTGACCAAAAATAGGCAGTAGCACCATTACCAATAGTTAAGGCATCGTATGGATACCATGTTTTGGAAGCGATCCAATTGTTAACGCTTCCGAAGTGTTTGCCAACTTTATTAGGCAACAACTTCTCTTTTTTATTTACGAGTCTAATTTGCATAGTCCTCATCCTTTCTAATGTCATGCAAAGCGTCTTGCTTTGCTCTTTCTTGTTCTTCTTTTCTTTCTTCTATTAAATGTGATAAACACACATCGTGTTCTTGTGCCTCTTCCCAAATGTCACAAAAACGAGTGAGATACTCTTTTTGTTCTTTTGTTAAAGAATTTTTAAACAGATCATCATATAAAACATCATCTGCTGACCCTTTACTCACATTTTTATTTTCGTCTTTACTTAGCCAACGATTATAAATATCAGTTAGCTTATTCATATGATTTGCCATCAAAGTCTCCTTTCTAAAAGTTCTCTAATAACAATAGTGTTATGATTGTTGGTATCTTAATCGCAAAGTATAAAATTATTAAACGATCAAGAACGATTTCAAATTTAGGTTTTTTATACATTATTATTTACCTCTCTTTCTTAAAATGTTCTATTGCTTGTTCATGGGCATAGTCATCCTCGATTGGTAAAAATTTTTCTTCCCAATCTTTCAAAGATTTAGCTGTCTTTATTCCTTCAACAGCTCTTTTATAATCGATTGCAGAATTTAAAAGATAATTAAATTCTTCTTCTAATTGCTTTAATTCTTCTATCGTATGATTATAAAAATTATGCACTTCAAATTCATTACTCATTATAGTTTCCTCTCTTCTTTAGTGACCCATTGCTTAAATGTTTGAATGTAATCACTCATGTTTGAATGACTGTAGTCCTCTTTTTTAATGTCGTAATACTGAATAAACCAATGCAAATCATCCTCTGCTGTTATTCTGTATCTTGTTGGTATGGAAGACGACTCGTCATCAAATAATTCTAATACCTGAATGTCGTACCCCATTGCACTAGTATTGTATTTCATTGTTTGCTCCTTTGCTTTCTCTTAGGTATAACCCTAAGCAATAACCCTAATCAAAGGGCTATTGTTTAAAGTTATGCTATTCTAGTAATAGTCATGTTATCAGCACGAAACTGAACATTATAATAATCAAGATCCTCAGATGCTTCTAAGTAATCCTGAATTGTAAAATTATGAAACTTTGAACCATTAGGAATGATATGCAAATTACAGGAAAAATATTTTCCATCATCATCAAATAGATTTGTTTCTGCATATTCCTTTTCTAAAGTTTCTTTACTATGGATCTGAACGATTTCACCATCGTTCCAATCGCATAGATAAATAGGCTCATCACCTATAGCGTGATGTGTTTTTAAAGTAATTGACTCTTTCATTGTTTGCTCTCCTTTATTATTTGTAAGTCATCTTTATGAAAAGTAAGTGTAGGTTCTGACTCTCCATCAGTCCAACTGTCGTCATCGTCTAGTATTACATACTTATTACCGACATCGTGTCTTATTACTGTTCCCCAAATGTCTTGGTCCTTTACTTTTACTCTAGTTCCTATTTTCATAATATTCCCTCCTCTTTGAAATATTCGCTTTGTTTTTCGCTTAGTATCTTTCCAACTTTATCTAAAGTTTTTTCTTTTCTTCTCCTATCAGATACAAAAGAATTTTTAGAATAAAGTAGACCTGAGTATAGGTCAGATAGTTCTGCGTAAGTTAACTTAAGGTTAACTATTCTTCTAGATAGTTTACTCATTGTTTGCTCCTTTTCTAGTTTGGGCCTTTTCGCTTTGTTTCCTATTCGTATCAATCCGTCAGGCCCCTGAATACTGTAAGTATTCAAGATAACTCAAAGCGAGTTATCTAAAATACTTATGACCAACTAAGTAACTTATGTTTGTCTTCTTCAAACCATTGCTTTACTTTTTCAACGGTATCTACATAACCATCAAAACATTGCTCAGGTTCGTCATCAGTTCTTACAGGCAATAAAAAGTAATAAAGATCGTCATGGTCTATATTTGGATCGTGTACCATGATGTTTTTATTTACTAAAGATCCGTAGACACCTTTTAAAGTATCTACTTGAAAGTGTTTTAGTCTTTCATCGTCAACGATGTCACCAAAACATATCATGTTTGGTTCCCAAGCCTGATCTAAACATACTTGTAAGACTAGCTCTTCTTTTTCTGTAAATGTGATTTTCATTGTTTGCTCCTTTAAAATTTTTCTAAGATTACTTGTTTGCAATCTCTAAGGGTTGGTTCAGTAGTAATCCATTCTGCTCTTTCGTATGGCTCTACTTTAATATTTACTGGTTTTAAATATTGATGAGGATCATGAAGCTCAATCAATTCTAAAATCCATTCCCAACCAAAATCAGTTTTGACGTTTCTCGCTTCAAAAGTCTGATTATTGTGAGTTATTCTATAACAACCGTAATGTTGTTTTTTAGTTTTCATAGTTTGCTCCTTTTCTGAATATTAATTAATAAATATTCATGATTACTCAGAGCGAGTAATCAAAAGTATTTATTAGATATATTTTCTTATGGTTGATAACCAAGATTTGTTGCCCTCATATTTTTGAGCATATGAGTCTTTGCAACCTCTTTTGATTGCTTCTACATCATGAAGTAAAGTGTATGTCTTACCTCTGTAGTAGTATTCTATTGCTATAGACTCATCACCGTTTGTCTCGTGATATACATCAACTATTTTTATTTCGCTTTTTACTTTTTTCATTTGTTTGCTCCTTTACTGAATGCTTATGCATTCATGATAAGGCTAACCAAGTAGCCCTATCAAAAATACATAATTCTGATTTACTGTACTGTTTCCTTATCGGTGTAACCGATTGGACTCTGTGTCCTGAAGACTACCTCTAAGCGTCTCAAGATGAAGTTTGGACCCCCACCTTGATTGGTTCGAGTTATCAACGCACTCGTGGGCTAATATGTAATGCCTCTTCGAGCAACCCCCCTACTTTAGCTATTGCTGTTTTGGAGTTTTAGCACCTTAGACCCAATGACTAAAATATCGTAAGCATTCCCCAAAGTGGTAACTGGCCTATTGTCTTCTAGTGTGGTTTCTAAAGTATGGTTTGTCATTGTCTAAAGTTATATCATATATTCGGATATTACCTAATAAAAAATAATAAATAATGAAAAAAAAATGCATTTTTTTTAAAAAAATTAAAATTACCTGTGGATAACTTTTTCTCTTTTTTTTGCGTTTTAAGAGCGTTTTAGAGATGTCCGTGTATGATTTTATATGATAATTTATTATATGCTCTATGGCTCTTAAAATGGATTTAAAGGGTATTTTTATTTTTGATATTTACGATATTTTATTGCAAATTGCGACATGGACCGTGGATCGTGAACAAAGTACGAACAAACAAAATACGAACAGATCCAACACACCTGACACAGTACTTAGGTTTTTTTGAAAAAATAAAAATAAAAATAAAAAAAATTTTAAAACAAGTGTGATAGTGTGATGATTGACTTACTATCTTTTGTTATCAACATTTTACCCATCACACTTCTAGTTTTGAGTAGTGTGACTAGTGTGATGCTCTAGGTAATTGAACCCTTTTTCCAAATTGATTATTTTAAAAGAAGTTATGGAAAAATCTCTAGTACCAAATTGTAAAAATATCTGTAAGGTGTAACGGTATATTTTTTATGAGTGCTGAAAAGAATTTATATAAATTAGTAAAAGAAAAGCTTTTTGAGTTTAAGCCAATAAGGATTGAAACTACTACAATAAATGGCTTCCCTGATTTAATTTTATTTAACAAAAACAAACAGGCTTTGTTTATGGAGTGTAAGGTCTGTGATCGTTCTAGATTGTTACAAAGTCTTAGGCCACATCAAAGAGCGTTTCATCATAAATACAAACATATTACGAACGGATTATTTATCTTGCAACGGTCCCTTAAAGAGAGAGCGTTTTTTCTGTATAGATCTACCAATATCAACTTTACGCAAGAAAATGTTGAAAATGAACCACTTTGCACGGTCCACGTGGGCCAACCATGGTCCTCGATCAGCGAAATTTTGAACCATGACCACTAGATCTAGATCGTATAATAAAAAAAGTGCTAGAAGTGTTGAAAAATATAGCGTTTTGCGTTCCGATAATAAACATTATGCAACAAATATCCTAGGTACTTAGAGCAAATGAAAAGCCCAATAAAATCAAGCATTATCGGACCACAATTTTTTGGCCCCGCTCCGCACACGCTTGGCCTTGTCCTGGCAACATTTACACACTATGGGAGTAAAATATGCGTATAGACTACTCAAAGTTAGACTCGAACCAATTAAAGGCGATGGTATTGCTTCGAAAAAAGATAGAACAAGAACAAGCTCGTGGTAATTTTCTAAGATTTGTAAAATCCATGTGGCCTGATTTTGTTGAGGGACCACATCACGTTAAGATTGCAGAAAAATTTCAAAAATTTTTGACAGGTAAGAACCAAAGACTGATAGTTAACATGCCCCCACGTCACACAAAAAGTGAGTTTGCCTCATTTTTATTCCCGGCATGGATGATAGGGCAAAATCCTAGACTAAAAATCATTCAAGCGACTCACACAGGTGAGTTGGCCATAAGATTTGGTAGAAAAATTAGAAATTTAATGAACACAAAGGAATATAAGGGAGTTTTTCCTGATGTAACGTTAAGAACTGACAATCAGGCGGCAGGAAGGTGGGAAACTAACCTTGGTGGAGAGTATTATGCCGCAGGTGTTGGTGGTGCAATAACAGGAAGAGGTGCTGATCTGTTAATTATTGATGATCCTCACTCAGAACAAGATGCTTTGTCTGAAACAGCCATGGATAACGCTTACGAGTGGTACACTTCAGGACCTAGACAGCGTATGCAACCTGGTGGAAGCATAGTTATTGTTATGACTCGATGGTCTGACAAGGATCTTACAGGTAATCTTGTAAAAAAGATGGGAGATCTCAAAGCAGATAAGTGGGACATCATAGAATTCCCGGCAATTTTAGAGGATGATGACGATGAAACTAGAAAACCAATATGGCCACAGTATTGGAAGTTGGAGGAGCTTGATAAAGTTAAAGCTTCTTTGGTTCCAAGTAAGTGGAATGCACAGTGGCAACAAAATCCTACTTATGATGGATCTAGTATTATTAAACGTGAGTGGTGGAGAGTGTGGGAAAAGAAAGAACCACCAAACTGTAAGTTTGTAATTCAAAGTTATGACACTGCATTTTCAAAAAAAGAGTCTGCTGACTACTCAGCAATTACAACTTGGGGAGTCTTTAATCCTGATGAAGGAAGAGAGACACATTTGATCTTGTTAAACTGTAGAAAAGGAAGGTGGGACTTTCCTGAGCTTAAACAAGTTGCAAAAGAAGAGTTAAAGATGTACGACCCTGACAGTGTTATTATAGAAGCAAAAGCATCAGGGACACCCTTGATACAGGAGCTTAGGCGTTTTGGAGTGTACGCCACAGCATACTCACCTAACCGTGGTCAGGACAAACATGTAAGATTAAACTCTGTTGCTCCCATATTTGAAGCGGGCCACGTCTGGCGAACCGAGGATGATTGGGCCCTTGATGTCCAAGAAGAGTGTGCCTCATTCCCTTATGGAGAGCATGATGATCTTGTTGACGCAACCACCCTAGCACTGTTAAGATATCGACAAGGTAATTTGGTTTCTTTGTTTGACGATGAAGACGACATGGACCCAAGAGAACATCAAAGCTATGAATACTATTAAAAAAATTAATCCTGAGGATAGGAGACTGAAACAAAAGCTAACGCCTAAGCAAATGATATTCGTTTATGAGTATGTTCATAAAGTTTTACTCGGAGAGTGTTCCGCGGCCGAAGCAGCACGGAAAGCGGGATATTCAAAAAATCGTGCACGTCAAACTGCAACTGATTTAATGAACCCTCACTTAAATCCTTTCGTAGTGGAGGCTGTTAATGAGATGAAACAAGATCTGCATCAAATGTATGGAGTATCTACTGCTTCTCATTTGGCCTCCCTAAAACAAATCAGAGAGGAAGCAAGAGAACACAAACACTACTCGGCGGCCGTGGCTGCTGAAGTAAATAGAGGTAAGGTTGCAGGGTTTTACGATAACAAAGTTCAGGCTGACACTCCTTTAGAAAACATGAGTAAAGATGAGCTCATTAAAGTTTTAGAGAACTACGATAAGCATGGCATCACTCACGACACAAAATTAATTATCGATGACGATAAAGAAGTGATGACAGGTAACTAAGATGCTTCAACAATTAATTCTTAGAGGGAGCTTCTCGGTCCTCGGACCGTTGCTCGTGGGCCTCGTAGGACAGCAACAAGCTGATGCCCTCTTACAACAATTATCTATTGGTGACATATCAAGAGAGAATTTATTAGACATAGTCACAAATTTAGCGGCGTCGCCTGGCGGCACTTTCGCATTATCAAAATTTAAAGAAGAAAAAGACAAGACTAAAAAAGTAGTAAAGAAAAAAAAAGACAAAGATAAAAAGCCCGAGGACCCTGATCCGATCAAGCCATCGGACTTGACTCCCTTTACTCCCAAGAAAGAGGACATAGAAAAATCAACTCCTCTTCAAATATTATCAGGGACAAACTTTATAGCTAACGTTAAAAAATTAGTTACAAAAGATAAAACTAAAATTCCTGACATATTAGAATTTTTAGATAAAGGAGCAAAGAGAGATATCTTTAATGATAATGATTATAAAACCATGTTGAAAGAGGGACAGGAAGAGATTAATTACCAGTTAGGCCAAGAGGTGACAGGTGAGGGTTGGTATGATGATGGTGTCAAAAAAGCGATGGAGATTGCTGCAAAAATTAATCCTAAATTTGCAGAGGACCCTAATCTCAAAGACTTAGTTGTTTTTACAACTGCTATCTCATCCTCAGGTGTCAGTGTCGGATCTGATTTTAAAGTGGCGTTACAAATAGCAGATATATTTGCAGATACAGGAAAGATACCTCTGACAAATCCTGTCACAGGAAAAGGATGGACTGTGCGTGGAACTAATTTAGCTAAACAATTAAACTTAGCGAATAGTTACATTCAGGCAAATGGACTAGATTCTTTTCTAGAATTTTTACATACGCCAATGACAGGCAGAGAGATAAATGAGTTTAGAAAAGAATATGGTAATTTAGGTGGTAGCTCAGGTGTAAAAATGAATGAGATATACTCAGGACACAGAGCTTTTGGTCCTAAGATCGGTGAGTTCATGGCTAATCTCTATGGGACCGATGATAACAATGTGACTGATATGTGGAACATTAGAGGTATGAATAGATTGATGGGTGGAAATATGTACATGAGAGATACTGACGGAAAAATCATGACTGATAAAGATGGAAAAATTTTAGAAAACACAGGCACTCCAACTGTAAAAATGAAAACAAAATTTGATCAGTTTATGACTGACTTATCAACGCTAATAGGTAAAACAGTTCGTGACACTCAGGCTATTAGGTGGTACTTTGAGCAAGGATTGTATACTAAGTTAGGAGTAAAAAGTGTACCAAAAGACTATGCAACAGCGGCTCAAGAAGTCCTCGATCAAAAACTCAAAGCCGAGTCCGATGCAGAACTTCGACAGGGCGAGACTTCAAATATTAAAATTACGCCGCCAGTTAAAAAATTCAAAGGTGGTTATGTAACCCCAGTGCCTGAAGTGCAAACATTATAAATATGGTAGATAACATAGACAAATCTTTAGACTTAGGTGGTAAGCCTGAATTAGAAATTTTAAAATCAGAAACTGAAGTTGAGATTGATGGTCAGCCTATTCCTACACCTGAGGGAGTAGATATAGAGATTGATGAACAGGGTGGTGCAATATTAGATTTTGATCCGATGAAAACATTACCTGATGAAGTTGAGTTTTATTCAAACTTAGCTGAAGTTATGGATGAGCAAGAATGTAATAGACTTGCTGATGAATTACTTGCAGAATTAGAAAACGATAAGTCCTCACGAAAAGATTGGGAAGACTCTTACATGAAGGGCTTAGATTTATTAGGTACAAAGTATGATGAAAGAACTAGACCATTTCAAGGAGCTAGTGGTGTTACTCATCCTTTGTTAGCTGAGAGTGCAACACAGTTTCAAGCCACAGCTTATAAAGAATTGTTACCTTCCAGTGGTCCTGTAAGAACAGTTGTTATGGGACAGGAGACACCTGAAAAATATTCTCAAGCTCAAAGAGTTGAGGAGTTTATGAATTATCAAATAACAAACACAATGGAGGATTACACTCCTGAGTTTGATCAAATGTTATTTTATTTACCTTTAGCAGGTTCTACATTTAAAAAAGTTTATTATGATGAGTTGATGGACAGAGCTGTATCAAAATTTGTTCCAGCAGAGGATTTAGTTGTCAATTACATGGCAAGTGACTTAGACTCTTGTGAAAGAATAACTCAGATAATTAACATGAGTTATAATGATTTTAGAAAAAAACAAGTTTCAGGTTTTTATAAAGACATAGACATAATGCCATCTGAAACTGAACCAACAGAAGTTCAAAAAAAATATGATGAGATAGAGGGCTTAAAGGCTTCTTACATGGATAAGTCGGTTAGGCTTTATGAGTTTCATGTGTCCTTAGATTTAGTGGGTTTTGAGGATAAAGGAGTAGATGGTGAGCCCACAGGAATAAAAATTCCTTACATTGTAACCATTGAAGACAGCTCAGGTAAAGTGGTGGGTATCAGAAGAAACTATGACAAAGGTGATGAAAAAAAATTAAAGAAAAAATATTTTGTTCATTATAAATTTTTACCGGGTTTAGGTTTTTATGGACTTGGTTTAATACATTTAATCGGTTCTTTATCAAGAACAGCGACACAACTTTTACGACAATTAATAGACGCAGGTACTTTAGCTAATTTACCCGCAGGATTTAAATCAAGAGGCATTAGAATTAGAGATGATGCTGAGCCTCTACAACCAGGAGAATTTAGAGACATAGATGCACCTAATGGTGATCTAAGAAATGCTCTTTTACCTTTACCTTACAAAGAACCCTCTCAAACACTTTACAGTCTACTAGGATTTGTTGTTCAATCAGGACAAAGATTTGCGGCTATAACTGATTTACAGGTCGGTGATGCAAATCAAAATGCACCTGTCGGAACAACAATGGCATTATTAGAGAGGGGCTCCAAAGTCATGTCAGGAATACACAAACGATGTCATTATTCTCAAAAAAAAGAATTTAAATTATTGTTTGATGTTTTTCGTGATTATTTACCTGAGACTTATCCATACTCAGTAGAGGGTGCTGATAGAACTGTAAAGGCAGAAGACTTTAGTGACCGTGTAGATGTCTTACCTGTTTCAGATCCTAATATATTTTCTACAACTCAAAGAGTAACTTTAGCTCAAACAGAGTTACAGTTGGCTCAAAGTGCTCCTGATATTCATAATGTAAAAGAGGCTTACAGAAGAATGTATGAAGCTCTAGGTGTTAAAGACATTGATCAAATTTTAAGAAAAGATTCTCCAACAGAGCCAAAAGATCCTGCTATGGAACACGCTGATTTATTAGATAGTAATTTGTTAAGAGCGTATGAAGGACAAGATCATGACGCTCACATTCAAAATCACTTAATTTTTGGAACTAATCAAATGGTATTGGGTAATCCACCCATGGCAATGAAGTTACAAAAACACGTTTTAGAACATGTATCATTAAAAGCAAAAGAACAAGTGATGTTCTTAGTGCAACAGGGTCAACTTCCTCAAGAGCAAGTCGATGAAGCAGTAGCAAAATTAGAGGCACAGTTTATGGCAGAAATAAAACAATTGTCAGCACAACTCAGCGGACAAGGTAAACCTGACCCCGTCATACAACTTAAACAACAAGAATTAGCACAGAACGCTCAAAAAGATCAAGTTGATGCTCAATTAGATGCTGCTAAATTACAGTTGGATGTTGAAAAATTAAAACAAAGAACAGTTAATGATCAAGCTAGAATACAAAAAGATTATGATATCGCAGACAAACGTGCTGAGGTTCAGTATGACAAGATGACTACACAAAATTTAAATCAAGCGAGAAGAGATGCCACTAACAAAAAAGGGTAGCAAAATAAAGAAATCCATGGAGAAGACATATGGAAAGAAAAAAGGTAAACAGATTTTTTATGCGTCGGCTAACAAAGGAGTTATTAAAGGCGTTGAAAAAAAATCTAGAAAGACCAAGTGATAAGTATTATAGTTTTGACATGGACAAAGAAACTGAAAAGAGAGTTCAAAAGATTATTAATGACACTAGGACTTTTGTTCAAGGTCAGGTAGATCAAGGAATGAATTTAGTTGAGTTAGCTCAAGTTATGTTAGCTATGAGTCGTGAAACAATAGTTGATGCTTATGGTGAGCAGATAGCTGATGCTTACATCGCTAATCAAATTTCTAGGTTGCAAAATGATGAAAAAAGTCTAACGTTGCACTAATGACTAAAAAACTTACAAAAACAGTTCCCCCTAAAAAGGGACCTAAATCACAAGGTTTATCTATTCCACCAGGTAAGATCATGCCAGTAGGCCCTGTACCTGAGGATAAAAAACACAAACGAGGTTATGGAATAGCATCTAAAGGTCTTAAATTTGAAGGAGTATTTTAATGGAAATACTATCAAAAGTTAAAAACTTGGCTTCTAATGTAAAGAAAAGAGATGTAGCTATCGCTGTCGTTTTTCTTGCGTTAGGAGTATATATTGGTTCTTAATAAATTATTAGGTGGTTCTCTAGTAGAAACGGTTGGTAAGGTAATAGACTCTGTTCACACCTCAGAGGAAGAAAAACTTGCCGCAAAAACAAAACTCAAAGAATTAGAAAACGAAATTAATTCCAAACAAATGGATATTAACTTAGCTGATGCTAAGTCCACTGCCACAGGAATTGGTGGAATTATGCAACGAGCTTGGCGGCCTCTAATCGGGATGAGCTGTGCTCTAGCAATATTGTGGGAGTATGTATTGAAACAATTTATCATGTTCATACTTGCTGCTTTCAGCATCGAACACGCCCCTTTACCTCAGTTGGATATGGCTGTTTTGATGCCGTTGGTCATGGCATTATTAGGAATGGCCGGAATCCGCAGTTTCGACAAGTTAAAAAAAACTAATTCAGGATGATTGAACATTTTGATTACAAAGTAAAACAACTCATTTCAAAAAAAATTGATGAGAAAAAAGATGATTTGTTAAGTAGACAAGTCAGCTCTTATGATCAATATCAGTATGAGTTAGGTAAGTTACACGCTTTAGAAGGTTTAATGTTAGATTATCAAGATTTATTAAAAGAGGTGGTTAAAGATGAGTAAATTAATTGTTCCTAGTTATTTAAAAGGAAAATTAGACAATAAGAAAGATGAGAAAGATCAGAATAAGAAACCTGCTATGAATAGAGTTCCTCAAGCAACAGGTTGGAGAATAGTAGTTTTGCCTCATAAAGGAGTTGACAAAACAAAAGGTGGTTTATTACTTACCGATAAAGCAATAGAGGAACAACAACTTACAACTAATGTTGGTTTAATTTTAAACATGGGACCTGATGCTTATGCAGATAAAACTAAATATCCAAATGGACCTTGGTGTAAAGAAGGTGATTGGGTAGTTTTTGCAAGATACGCAGGTTCTAGAGTAAAAATTGAAGGTGGAGAAATCAGAATATTGAATGATGATGAGATTTTGTCCACGGTAGAAGATCCAACAGATATATTAACTTTGTATTAGGGAGAAAAAAATGGCTGAAGAAAAAATGGTAGACCTTGACACTACAGGAGAAAGTCAAGAGGTTGAGCTTCAAGAAGAAGAATCTACTAAAGAAGAGAAAGTAAAAGAAGAAAAAGTAGAGGTTACATCTGAAGAAAAAACAGAAGAGCCTAAAGATGAAGAGGAAGCTAAAGACGATGGTTTAGATAAGTATTCCAAAAATGTTCAAAGAAGAATTAAAAAACTTTTGGATAGAATTGAAAAATCAGAACAAAGAGAAGCTGAAGCCATAAAATTTGCTGAAAGTGCTAAAAAGAAAGTTCAAGAGGCTGAACAAAAAATGCAATCTTTGGACGCTAACTATGTTTCAGAATATGAAACTAGAGTAAAGTCACAGATTGAACAGGCTAAAAAAGCTTTGGCAGACGCTAGAATTAATAACGATGTAAACGCTGAAGTAGAAGCTCAAAGATCTTTGACTAGACTTGCGATTGAAGAGGAGAGAGCGATAGTTTCAAAAGAACAAAGAGAAAAGCTTATAAAAGAAAAAGAAAATTCATCATCTCAAAATCAAGATACCAATCAAACTCAAGCTCCTGCTAGACAGCCTGATCCAAGAGCAGAGGAGTGGGCAAAAGAAAATGAGTGGTTTGGTAAAGATGAGGCAATGACTTTCACTGCTTTAGCTCATCATAAAAAGCTTTTAAATGAAGGCTTTGATCCTAAGAGTGACGATTATTACACTGAGATTAATCAGTATATGAAAGAGCAGTTTCCTCAAAAATTTGAGAAAGAAGTTAAAGAAAAAGCTCCTCAAACTGTTTCTGGAGCGTCTAGAACAGGAAAAACCACTGGAGCAAAGAAAGTTAAATTAACACCTAGTCAAGTTGCCATAGCAAAAAAACTAGGGCTTACACTTGAACAATACGCAAAATATGTATAGATTGGAGACAATATGGTAAATAAAACGCTAAGATCTAGTGAGACTAGGGAGAAGACATCTCGTAAAAAAGGTTGGACTCGACCTTCATCATTAGACGCACCCCCAGCACCTGATGGATACAAACATCGATGGATAAGGGAATCAGTCAGAGGATTTGACGACAACAAAAACGTCATGGGAAAATTAAGAGAAGGTTGGGAATTAGTCCGAGCCGACGAATATCCTGACTGGCAACTTCCTACTATTGAAGATGGTAAACACGCAGGAGTTATAGGGGTAGGTGGGTTACTGTTAGCTCGTATGCCAGTAGAGATAGTTGAAGAGCGTAATGCTTATTACAAAAATTTATCGAACAGTCAAAAAGAAGCTGTCGACAGCGATCTACTGAAAATCGAGGATCCAAGGATGCCGATCAGTAAACCCCAAAGGCAAACCAAAGTAACTTTTGGTTCAGGAAACAAGTCGTAATCGGCACGGTTTGTTGAACGACCAATACTAACAACATATTACAAAGGAGTAATATTATGGCAAATCAACAAGGCAACTTTGGATTTCGTCCAGTGCTAATGAT
>TARA_R100001591_G_scaffold2197_2_pt1 | contig 14781 bp, 23 predicted proteins | sample TARA_R100001591 | Tara Oceans TARA_R100001591 (sample SAMEA2622725) | marine metagenome | biome: marine biome (ENVO:00000447); feature: surface water layer (ENVO:00002042); material: "saline water (ENVO:00002010), including plankton (ENVO:xxxxxxxx)" | depth 5 m
CGGAACTTCAAAAGTTGTGGACTTGGGTGATGAACTCAATTCGTTACAACCTGTATCTGATCTGGTCGAAGATCAGGAAGTTATATTTAGACCTAACAATGGTCCTCAAGAAGAATTTCTATCTTCCTCTGAAGAAGATGTGTTATACGGTGGGGCTGCAGGAGGGGGCAAGTCTTTCGCTTTGCTTGTTGATCCTCTCCGTTATTGTCATAACCCTAATCATCGTGGTCTTCTCCTAAGAAGAACTCTTGATGAATTAACAGAACTGATTGACAAGTCAAGACAGCTATATCCGAAAGCTTTTCCAAAAGCTCACTTTAGAGAAGCAAAGTCTACATGGGTGTTTCCATCAGGAGCGACAATGTGGTTTACCTATCTGGACAGAGACAAAGATGTTACTCGATTTCAAGGTCAGGCTTTCAACTGGATTGGAATTGATGAGATAACGCAGTATCCTACACCGTATGTTTGGGATTACTTGCGTTCAAGGCTACGTACAACAGATGACGAACTTAGACCCTATATGTCAATGCGTTGTACTGGCAACCCCGGAGGAGTAGGTGGTTGGTGGATCAAGAAGATGTATATTGATCCATCTGATTTTAACAAGCCGTTTGCGGCCACAGATGTAGAATCAGGACAACAACTGTTATACCCAGAAGGGCATGAAAAAGCAAGGCAGCCGTTGTTCTACCGTAAATTTATTCCTGCACGGCTGACTGATAATCCCTATCTGATGCAAGATGGCAGATACGAAGCCATGCTCAGATCGCTCCCGGAAGTTGAACGGAAGAGACTTCTTGAAGGGGATTGGGATGTGGCAGAGGGAGCCGCCTTCCCAGAATTTAATAAATCAAAGCATGTAGTCGAACCATTTGAAATGCCGACTAACTGGCCCAGAATACGTGCAGCAGATTATGGATATGCAAGTCCATCTTGCGTACTATGGGGTGCAATTGATTGGGATGATAATATATGGATCTATCGTGAGTTGTATGTCAAACAGCATACAGCAGAGCAACTGGCTGATAAAATACTGGAAGTTGAACAGACAGATCCACAACCACACTATACTGTATTAGACTCATCCTGTTGGAACAAGACAGGCTTTGGTCCGTCAATAGCAGAAACAATGATGCGTTTGGGTGTTCGTTGGATACCATCTGATCGTAACAGGCTTCAGGGTAAAATGGAAGTACATAGGCGATTAGCAGATAACCCATTGACAACATTACCAAGAATCCGTATATTTAATACATGTAGTAATACTATTCGACAACTGGCAGGAATACCATTGTCTAAAACTAATTCAGAAGATGTTGACACAAAAGCCGAAGATCACGCATACGATGCTTTGCGTTATATGGTGATGTGCAGAACTTCTTCATATGTAGGCATACACAAAAGTTTAAATAACATAAAAGAACAAGTCTATCAACCACAAGATAGTACATTTGGATACTAAAAATGGCTGGAACAGCAACTCTAATAGCAAATAAACAATTTGATATAAATACAACAACTTTAAATCAATTTGCTGATTTGTATGTTGCTGAAGCTAATCTTAAAGATCCTCAAGTGTGGGCTGCTGAATTTAGAAGAAATCCTTTATTTAAAGACAGTTTAAAAATGACAGTCGGTGAGTATATGGATACAATTAGTAAAGGTACTAATCCATATGTTGTATTATATGATGAAGTTTCAGATAGATTTATAGATGAAGGTTTTAAAGGAAAAGAATTAGCAGATAAAATATCAAACGCTTTAACAGATATACGTTCTAAATTACAAGTATTAGAGGATAATCATAATAACAATGTTATAGTCAAAAGACTAGATAAAGAACAAGTTTTTGCTGTAAAAGAAGCTCCTAAATTAGTTAAAACTACTGGTAAAAAGGGAGTGGAATGGATCGATCCGTCAAAAATGGGGGAGCTTCAATATAAACTATTGCAACATGCAAAAAAGAATCCAGAAGATAGTGATAGAGTTCGTTTAGCATTTTTAGGATTGTACACAGGATTTAGACCTAATGAATTAGGTGTTTTAAACATAGGCGACATTACAAATTTAGAATCAAGTATGTTGCCCGGCATATCATTAGATCAAAGCCGTGTTAAAAATAAAAACTTAATGAATGTTGCGTTAAGTCCATCAGCGTATGCTATAATACAACAACAAATGGAAGCGTTACAAGCTGCAGGTATTGAAATAACAAAGGATACAAAACTTTTTGAAAATATACCTGAAGTTATGAAGTATGAGAATAATACACATAAACCAGATGCTGATAAAGCAATTAACAAAATTTTAAGTAAAATAAAAGTACCAAACATATCAGGGTTTTACGATAAATCAAAACCAAATAAAGATACAATTACCTCTTATGCCTTTAGACGATCTTATGGAACAGTTACTGGAAAAGGCTATTTAAATTTTAGTTATGATCAATCAGGAAGTGCAATTGGTAGACCTGCAGCAGAAGGTGCAATGCAAGCGGCATATGATAACCCACCTCCGGGTCAATTTGCAACCCTTAAAGCAGGACAAGTTCAAATGTCCGTGGCTGATTTTTACCAAAGATCATTTCAAAAGTTTGCTGGAATAGATATACCACCTAATTTTAAAATTGACCCAAATACTGATTTTATTAGAGTTGCTTTAGAAGGAAAAAAAATTAAATATGTTCCAGAAAAAGATTTTGATACAGTAACAGAGTATGTTGATCCCCAAACAGTTAAACAAGCACCAGAAAAAAAGAAAGCTGCTGGGGCAGGGATAAAAAAGAAAATAATTCAAACATGGGATGACATGCCCCCTCATTTAAAAAATATTTTTAAAGGGGGAGGTAAAGTTATGAGTTTTGCAGCACAAAAACTTGCTTCACCTGCGGCAGGAACTTTAGTTGGTATGGCGGCATACGAAGAAGCAATTGCACAAGGAACAAGTCAGCCAAGAGCTATAGCTAAAGCGGCAGCAATAGGAGCTACTGAGTTTTTACCAGTTTCTTTTACTGATGTAAAGGATACTGTCGGTTTTATAGATAAAAACAGAGAATTTTATGAGGAACAGCGTGGAACTGTAAATCGAGAAGCTTTGTTAAAATTACCTAAAAACCAACCTGAATATGGTACAGGTGAATTTACCACATATGATAATTTTTTAACTAAATAAACTAAAAGGAGAGAACTATGCCCGGCAATAATTATAATTACGGTGAAAGTTACATTATGAACTCAGATAAAACATCTATAAATGATCCAATGGGTTCTAATCAATTAAATAGAGAAAGTTTAGAGTTTGACACAAGAGCAGCGACAGACGTATTAACTCAAGATGCTCCAAAAAAACAAACTAAAACTACAGTTGATAATAGTGTATTTTCAATGGCTGCTGATAGACCAACAGGTAACTAATTGTGGCTAATGAAAATAAAACTCAAGCAATGTCTAGAGCATTTAATATGCTTAGGGGGATGGTAGCTCCCGGTAAAAATGCTGAGTTATCTAGAACATTTAATGTGATAAGAGGATTGGTTAGTCCAAAATTGGTTAGTCCAAAAACTAAAAAGAAAACTGGTGGCAAAATAACTAAAAAGAAAAAGTAACTTATGGAAGATAATTTTCTACAACCTGCTGATGATGAATCAGTACAAATAAATAACCCAGAAGAACAAATGCCCGGATTAGCTGGGCATATAAATGGGTTATTTAAAAGTTCTGAAGATGGTAGATACCAGCATGAACAAACATGGTTGCAAGCTTTTAAAAACTTTAGAGGTATCTATGATAGCACGACTCAATATAGAGAGTCTGAAAAATCTAGAGTTTTTATAAAAATAACAAAAACAAAAGTTTTAGCATCTTACGGACAACTTGTAGATATATTATTCAGTAATAAAAAATTTCCAATAGTTATAGAGCCAACCCCTATACCAGAAGGTATTGCAGATACGGCACATTTAAAAACACCATTAGATGAAGTCATAGATCCATATGGGTATGAGGGAGATGGTAGACAAGTACCATCAGGGATGTCTGATCCAGATGCTTTAGGAGAAAAGTACAAGAACTTACCTCTTGAAGAAGGGCCTTCAAAAGCTGGAGAACCACAAGTAACTCCAGCAAAAGAATCAGCCTTAAACATGGAAAAGCTTGTACATGATCAGCTTACTGATACAAATGCTGTAACAGTATTTAGAAATGCAATATTTGAATCAGCAATGTTAGGTACTGGTATAATTAAAGGACCTTTTAATCATTATAAAAGAATCCATAAATGGACAAAAGATGAAGAAGGTAGAAAAGTATACGAACCTTATGAAAAGATAGTTCCAAAACTTGAACATGTTTCTATTTGGGATTTTCATCCAGACCCAGCCGCAACAAGCATGAGTGACTGTGAATATGTCATAGAACGACATCGTTTTACAAGACAACAGCTACGTGCTTTAGTTAACAAACCTCATTTTGATGCAAGTGCTATTGAAGATGCTATAGCTAAAGGTCCTAATTATACTGATAAGTATTATGAAGATACAATTAGGGATGAAGACAATCAAGCTAGTTATAATCAAAGCAGATATGAAGTATTAGAATACTGGGGAGTTTTAGATGGGTACATGGCAAAACAAGTTGGACTTGATGTTGGGGAAATATCAGATTTAGATCAAGTTCAAATAAATGCATGGATATGTGGGTCATCTGTTCTTAGATGTGTTTTAAATCCGTTTACTCCTGCAAGAATACCTTATTGTGCTTTTCCATACGAAGTTAATCCATATCAACTATGGGGCATTGGTGTAGCAGAAAATATGGAAGATGCACAAATGTTAATGAATGGTCATATTCGTATGGCTATTGATAACTTAGCATTAGCAGGTAATCTTGTATTTGATGTAGACGAAGCAAGTTTAGTTCCCGGACAAAACATGGACATTTTTCCGGGCAAGATATTTAGAAGACAATCTGGTGTAACAGGAACAGCCATCAACGGATTGAAGTTTCCTAATACAGCAGGTGAAAACTTACAGATGTACCAGATAAGTCGTCAACTTGCAGATGAAGAAACTGGACTACCATCAATTATGCACGGACAGACAGGTGTATCAGGAACTGGTAGAACTGCTGCAGGGTTGTCAATGCTATTAGGTGGAGCATCACTATCTATTAAAACTGTTATAAAAAATATAGATGATTATTTACTTAAACCTATTGGTGAAGCATACTTTCAATGGAATATGCAATTTAATGAAACATCTCCAGAAATTGTAGGAGATTTAGAAATTAAACCAAATGGATCTACAGGAGTTATGCAGAAAGAAGTTAGAAGTCAACGACTAACAGCATTATTACAAACTGTAGCTAATCCTTTGTTAGCACCATTTATTAAACTACCTGCATTAATGAAAGAACTAGCAGTAGCTCAAGATATTGATCCAGATAAGTTAGTAAATGATGTAAACGAAGCTCAAATTTATGCACAAATGTTACAAGGACTCGCTAATGCTCAACAAGGAACAAGCCCAAATAATAGCCCCACTAATCAACAACCCCAAAATGTGGGAGGTGCTGGAAGCGTACCTAACAATGCTCAAGGAGCTGGTGGTGGGGGGAATGACGGTGGCTCAATCGGAGTCGGAGCTTCGCCAACTGCAGGGGAAACTGGCTTTACTGGAAATGCTCCTCAAGTTGAAGAATAACCATAAGGATGTAATAAAAAATGGCTGAAACACCAGTATATACACCAGATGAGTACACCGAAAGTTTTATTGATTTTGGTAGACCATTTAAAATAGATTTTGGTTCAACTGCACCAACAAGCACATCTTTAGCTAAAGATACTGGTATATCAAATATTATTGAACCACAAAAGCTTGATACAAATCCTGCAATAAATAAACTTATTGACCCAATGCATGATAGTTCTAATGATCTTAAAGTTTTTACATCGGCTGATACATTTAATATGACAAGTGATACAGCTTCTTTTGATAGTATGTTAAAAACAGCAGGATATGACGACACCTCTACAAATTCTCCATTTAATGCTAAAAACGTTGCTGCAAAAGGAATGGCAAGTATGATTCTTCCAGCAATAGGTGCGTTAGGAGTTGGTGGGGGGAAGTTAGGATTTGGTGCTAATTTGACAGGACCTACTGGAGAACAAGTATTTTCTGTAGGAAAATTAAGTGAAAATGAGTTGAAACGACACTATGATAATTTTTCAAAAGTACAACAAGCATATGGTGGTGGCATTTCTAATACTGGTGACGCACCGTTTGCAGGAAAGATAGATCACAGAAATACGTCTACTGGTTTTGCAATGACTATTGGAAACAACCACTTTTCACGAGATCCTGCAAAAATGCGATATGATGGCTTTAAAGGACACCTTTCATCTGATGATCACAATGCACATATGATGTTAAAATCTATGGAAGCGTTAAGTAAAGGATTAGATCCTAGAGGGTATAGACTTGATGGGCAAGGTATGGAAAATGTTGGTAATCTTGTTGTTTCTGTGCCAAAAGGCATGGGTGGGGTTACAGATGATGGGTACTTTACTTATGTTGCAAATAACGGTTTTGGACATACAAAGAGCAAATTAGGTGGGGGATCTTTAACAGGATCACTTGCAACTCAACTTGGTGTATCTAAAGACGATTTAATGACAGCTATGGAAATGGCTAGAAAAGATAAAAGTATGACGGTAACATTAGCATTGCAACAAATGGGAGCAACCTCTGCTACTACAAAACCTATAGTTTTAGCTTCAGATCAATCATCTGGTAGAAACACAGATGCTTTAGGAAATACAACTAATTTAAAATCAATGTCAGCCGTAGGAAATGTAGATCCTTTAGGTAGAGGAGATGTTAAATATGCGTTTGGTTCAGGTGTAGTTGACCCATCTCAATTAGGAAGAGAAAAATCAAAAGTTGAAAAAGAAATTGACGATGATTTTGAAGGTGGATTTTTTACAGGCATGAATAAAGGGGGTCAAGTAACACAAAAAATGCAAGAGGGTGGACAAGCACAACTCGTAGGTGGTGTTATGCCACAAGAAGTGTCTGAACAAGCAACTGTTGCTGATGATCAACCAAGACAGGTTGCAGATAATTCATTTGTGTTAAACGCTCCATCCGTTGAAGAAGTTGTTTTAAATCCTGATGCTATAAATGTTGCAGGAGTACAAGACGTAAGAAAAATGATACTAGATGCATACACCTTTGCAAAATCAAAAGGAATGTCAATAGGAAATGTTGATAGAGGATTGTATGAAGAATCTGTTGATGTTGCTTTGTCAAAAGGTGAGTTAGTTATACCTCCAGATTTAGTAAAAGTTATTGGTCTTGATAGATTAAAAAAAATAAATAACAGAGGTAAAAAAGAAGTTTCCGAGAGGGCAAAAGAATCACCACCTCAACAATTACAAACAGGTGGAGAAGTAACTCTTGATTTAGATAGAAATATGAATCAAGGGTTTGCATAACAATCAGGCTACTTGCAATTAAGCACCCCCTGATACAACCGTAGCAGCCACCCATCGCCATGTGGCACTGCAATGAGGAGAGTAATAATGGCAAAACAAAAAGGGCATCGTGCCAATAAACCAAATGATAACAAAGGCACTATTAACGATGATAAACTTTACAAAGGTAATTATCGTGAAGAAGTGTACAAAGAGGAAGAAGACGAAGTAGAAGCAAAAACTGAAGAACAAGTTGACCCTGTTGAAGAAACAACAGCTACTCAACCAGTTGGAGAAAGCTTTGTTGAAAACAAACCAGAACACGATTATAAAAAACGTTATGATGATTTAAAACGTCATTATGATGCAAAAGTAAAAGAGTGGAAGGAATTAAGTCAGAAAACGGAGACTGCTGTAAAAACAGATATGTCTTCTCAAATGTCAGATTTTCGTGAAAAATATCCTGATGTGTATTCTGCTGTAGAAGAAATATCTTCTTCAAAAGCAGAGTCTCAAATATCTTTATTAAAAGAAGAAATTGAAGCACTGAAGAATAAAGAAAAAGATCTTCAAAAAGAAAAAGCATATGAAGAACTTTTACGGCTACAACCTAAATTTGATACTATAAAATCTGATGAAAAGTTTTTAACATGGTTACAGAGTCAACCAGAATCTATATCAAATGGCATTTATAAGAATAATACAGATGCTCGCTGGGCTTCCAGAGTTATAGATTTATATATAGCAGATACTGGTAAGCCAAAACGAGAAGTCAAGAAAGCTGAAGACGCTGCAACGTCTGTTCAACCTTCTCAACCAAGAGAGGTAAACACAGGCAACAATAACAAAAAAGTATGGAAAGCTTCTGAAATTGAACGGATGAAACCGTGGGATTTTGAAAAATACGAAAAAGATATTGATGCTGCAAGAGTCGAAGGTAGAATTGATTTTTCATCTTAAATTTTAACAACTTTTAAGGAGAAAGCTCATGGCTTTTAATAGTGCGTCAGGTCATAATAACCTGCCTAGTGGTAATTTTACACCACAAATATTTAGCCAAAAAGTTTTAAAATTTTTCCGTAGAGCTTCGGTTGTAGAAGATATAACTAATACAGACTACTACGGTGAAATTGAAAACTTTGGCGACACCGTGAAGATTATCAAAGAACCAACACTTACGATTTCATCGTATGCAAGAGGTGCTGTGATTAATCCACAAGATTTGGCTGACGACCAAATCACAATGGTAGTCGATCAAGCAAATGCATTTGCATTTAAGATCGATGACATTGAAGAACGTCATTCACACGTAAACTTTGAAGCGTTAGCGACTTCATCAGGTGCGTTCTCATTAAAGAGAGCTTACGATGCTAGTGTTCTGCAAGTAATGGCAGACGGTGCTGGTATCACTGGTACTAATATTGGTACAGCAGGTTCTCCAGTTGACATTACAGGTTCTGGTAACGAAGACGTTGCTGTAAACTTGTTAATGACAATGGCAAGAGAATTAGATGATAATTCTGTTCCTGAAGAAAACCGTTGGTTCGTAGCACCTCCGATTTTCTATGAAAATGCTTTTAAAGCAGGTGCAAAGTTTGCTGAAGTGCAAGTAACTGGTGACGCTACTACACCTTTACGTAATGGTCTTGTTATGCAGGGCAACATTGCTGGGTTTAATTGTTACAAGTCTACAGCACTTAACAACTCTGGAACTGATGTCGTGACAATCAGTGGACAAGATACAACAAATGACTTTGTTGTTATGGCTGGTCACATGTCATCAACTGCTACAGCTTCGCATATTGCAAAGACAGAAGTTGTACGCTCAACTGAAACCTTTAGTGACATTGTACGTGGTCTTCACGTCTTCGGAAGAAAAGTCCTTAGACCAGAAGCACTTGCAGTTGGTGTCGTTAAAACAGACTAGTAGGGAGGATTAACTTATGGCTACTTATACCGTTACAGGTGCTGTTGCTGGTGTACCATTGGGCATCAAGCCACAGATTATCGAAGTCGTGTTAGACTTCTCTTCAACATCTTTGACTACTTCTGATTCAGTAGAAGTATTTGAAATGAAAGCAAATACATTAGTTCTTATGGCTGGTGTAGAAGTGTTAACCGTAGCATCAACTGGTTCTCCAGTTCTTGACTTAGGTGACGATGCTGATGATGATCTATATGTTGCAGCCTTAGATGGCACTGCTACAGGTCACGAAATCAATAATGCGGCAGGAACAGCAAAACTGTACACTGCGGCAGACACTATCGATTTGATTGCTAATACTGCAACATTCGATGGTAAGGTTCGTGTATTTGCAGTTATTGCAGAATTAGGCACTGCCGAAACTGCAGCAACATTTGCATAATTTATTTGGGGGCAGGGCAACTTGCCCCCTCTTACTATGAGTTAAATAATGCCATTAAAAAAAGGTAAAAGTCAAAAAACAATTGGTAAAAATATTCGCATGCTTAAAAAAGAAGGGCGACCTCAAAAGCAAGCAATAGCTATAGCACTATCAAAAGCAGGTAAAAATGGCAAGAAAACCAGATAACCAACCACCACGAACAAAAAAATATTATCGATCTACCAAGTCTGGTGCAGGTATGACTAAGGCAGGTGTAGCGAAATATAGACGAGATAACCCCGGAAGTAAACTTAAAACAGCCGTTACAGGTAAAGTTAAAAAGGGAAGTAAGGATGCCAAGCGTAGGAAATCATACTGTGCTAGATCTGCAGGACAGATGAAAAAGTTTCCTAAGGCGGCGAAAGACCCCAACAGCAGATTAAGACAAGCTAGAAGACGATGGAGATGTTAAATGGCGAGTAAACCTGATTATATAGACATTGATAAAGATGGTAACAAAACAGAATCAATGAAAACTGCTGCAAAGCAAGCAAAGATGAAAAAAGGTAGTAAAGTTAAACCTAAAAAAATGAGAGGTGGTGGTGGACTATACGCTAATATAGCCGCTAAGAAAAAAAGAATAGCCGCAGGAAGTGGCGAAAAAATGAGAAAGCCCGGATCTAAGGGTTCTCCAACAAAAGCAAATTTTAAAAGAGCAGCTCAAACTGCGAAGAAAAGATATGGTGGAGGTCTAAAAAGTGGCATCAAAAAAATCAAAAAAAAGTAAGGGTGCAACACCCAAAAACAAAGCCTTATACGCAAGAGTAAAAGCAGAAGCAAAACGTAAATTTAAAGTATACCCATCTGCATATGCAAACGCATGGTTAGTGCGTACCTATAAGAAAAGGGGTGGAACTTACGCATAATGGCTAAACCAAAAGGTGGACTAACAAAATGGTTCAAAGAAGATTGGCGAGATGTTAAGACTGGTAAGAAGTGTGGTAGATCTGGTAAGGAAAAGAAATCTAGACCGTATCCTGCATGTCGCCCTAAATCTGTAGCTGGAAGGATAAGCAAAGCAGAAGCACGAAAGAAGACAGGACCTAAGGCTGTAAAATGGTCTGTTACTGCTTCTGGAAGAAAACGCAATAAAACAAGGAGAAAAGCGTAGTGTGGATTCCAGTAATAACAATTTTATGGGCATTAGGTAGTGGTGCTACTTGGGTTAATTTTCCTATGGTTAATTTTCCCTTTACATCACAAGAAAGATGTTATCAATATATAGATCAAGTAAGAACAAGCACGATGAAAGATCCTCAATATCTTAACGGCTATAGTACCTGTGTCTATGTAGGAAAACCAATGGGAGAAAAGACATAATGTTTCAAGCATTGATAGGACCTATATCTGAACTTGCAGGATCATTTATGCAAGGTCAAATTAATAAACAAAAAGCAAAAGCAACACTTGCACAAACAAAAGCTGAAGCCGAAGCAGAAATAATGAAGACTGCGGCCACACATGATTCAAAGTGGGAAATCATTATGGCACAAGGCACTCAAAACAGTTTTAAAGACGAGCTTGTTACAATTGTTATATTGATTCCAACAATACTGGTTTTTATTCCGGGCATGGAAGACATAGTAAAAAATGGCTTTGCCAGACTTAACGAGTTACCAGAATGGTACACATATCTTTTATTTTTAACAGTAAGTGCCGCATTAGGCATAAGAGGATTAGATAAATGGCGAAAAAACAATTAACTAGTAGACAAAAAGCTACTATGAAAAGACATAGTAAACACCATACCAAGAAGCACATGAAGGCGATGACTAAGGACATGAAAAAAGGAAAAACGTTCGGTCAAGCACATAAGCGAGCTATGAAGAAAGTCGGAAAATAATGGCTTGTGACGTTTGTGATGGCGTTTGTAAATGTGGTGAAGATGATTTAATTCCTGATAAAATGGCTTATCAGGTAAACAAAAGAAGAATGGCATGGGTTTTAATTATTCTTATGGGTATTACTACTATCCTAACATTGGCATTTCCAGACAGGTTAGCAGAAGCAGAAAGTATCCTTATGACTCAGTATATATCGATGTGTGGTCTTGTGGGAGCTTATTTTGGTTTTAGTGCAATTAGTGGGAGAAGATAATGGAAACAATAATAGATAGATTGCGTGTTGAGTTAGAGATTGATGAAGGTTGTAAGTACCATATTTATTTAGATCATTTGGGGCTACCCACAGCAGGAATAGGGCATTTGCTCAAAGGCTCTGATCCAGAATATAACAAACCTGTAGGCACAATTGTAAGTAAAGAACGAGTCGATGAGTGGTTTGAACAGGACATTACGACCACAATACATGATTGTAAAAAAGTATTTGATGATTGGAACGCTATGAATGAAGAAGTAAAATTAATCATGGCAAATATGATGTTTAATCTCGGATACCCAAGATTTTGCAAATTTAAACTAATGATACAGGCTGTAAGAGATGGCGACCACATCGAAGCCGCAAATCAAATGAAACAGAGTAGATGGTACAAACAGGTAACAAACAGAGCAGAAAGACTGATAAGCCGAATGAAAGGTGTGGATTTACACAAGTAGAGTTTATTAAACAAAAAAACAGAGAAAGACACAATTTAGCTCTGTCTCAATATTTTAAACCAAGAGACAGGAAATTTAAAGGATATAAACATGCTTGACCCAATCACCCTATCTGCTGCTGTTAGTGGGGCAACAGCGGCATACAATGGCATAAAGAAAGCCATTATGATGGGTCGTGAGATTGAAGATTTAGGATCTCAATTGTCCACATGGATGTCGGCTGTAAGTGATGTAGATAACATTCACAAAAATGCAAACAGTCCTTCAACGTTTGATAAACTATTTAATGGCTCGATTGAACAAGTTGCAATGGAGTCTTTCGCAAGTAAAAAGAAACTTGCAAAACAAAGAGAAGAACTTAAAAATTTTTTAATAGCTAATTACGGCTTACAAGCATGGGATGATTTAATAAAAGAAGAAGGTCGTATTAGGCGAAGTAGAAGGGAAGCCGTGTATGCTAGAGAAGAAAGAAACAGACAGATACGAGACTATACCATCATAGGCATCGCATCACTTATAGGATGTGGAGCAATAGGATGGATGATATGGATAATAAGTCTTTCCGTTTAGCTTTACTCGCATTAGCTTTTGCTGTTTACATTTTCTTAGGAATAAGTGAAGCAAGAGGTGAAATGACGACTTGTAGGTTAGCAAGTCAAATACTGGGGAACGAACAACGTGTGTGTGTATTTATTGGAGCAAACAATACTCAATATAGAGAATACCTTCCGTATGATGCTGGAGAGTGTCCAAGAGAGTATCAATGCCCTTATAGACCGAATGAAAAACCCTTTGACATAAAGAGCGTTGTACGCAGTATAAAAGAACAGTTTACAAAATAGGACTACATCTGTATACTAAAATATGAAAACTTTTATAAAAGAAGCCCTTGAGTTTGCAATAAAAAAAGCAAAATCTGACCAACAGGTAAAAGAAATAAAAACTAATTTTCGTGATATATACAAAAGTATAATAAAGTTGAATAAAGATGACAAACGAACCAAGACGTTATCGTAATATATCACATGCTGTTACAACTACAGCTTTTGCTAGTCAAGATGTGTATACTTGTCCTGCAAACACAACAGCAATAATAAAAGAAATTATAGTAACAAATATAGATGGAACAAATAACGCAGATATAACATTAGCTTTACACGATAACTCTGCAAGTTCAGCAAAAGCATTTGTTTCTACAAAACAAGTTGATGCAGATACTTTTCTTAGACTTGATTCTGCAAACATTTATTTAGAAGCTTCTGATAAAATACAAGCACAGGCAAGTGCAGACAGCGATTTAAATCTGTTTTTATTTTTAGAAGAATACTATGACCCAAGTAGATAAGGAGAAATAATGGCAAAATCTAATTATTTAGAAAACAAAGTCATCGATCATTTTCTTGGCACGTCATCAACATCAGCCCCATCAAATGTATTTATGGCGTTGTTTACATCAAATCCAACAGATGCTAACAGTGGCACTGAGGTAAGTGGTAACGGTTATAGCAGACAAGTTATAACTTTTAATGCCGCTTCAAGTGGATCTGCAACAAATAGTTCAGCAGAAACATTTACAGCCAGTGGGGGTAACTTTGGAACAATTACCCATTTTGGGATATTTGATGCATCAACCAGTGGTAATTTATTATATCATGGTGCTTTGACAGATGACAAAGTTATTGAGGATGGTGACTCACTTGTTGTTGCAGCTGGTGCAATTACAATAACAGAGACTTAAACATGGCATTAGTAGTAGCTGATCGTGTAAAACAAACTGCGGCCACTATATCAGGCACAGGAACTTATACTCTTTCTGGAACTTTTACAGGTTTTCAAACGTTTACTGATGGTGTAGGAGATGGCAATACTACATACTATGCGGCTGTACAAGATGCTAACTTTGAAATAGGAATTGGCACATATACAGCTAGTAGTACAACTTTAGCACGTACAACTATTCTTCAAAGCTCCAACAATGACAACGCTGTTAACTGGTCTTCGGCTACCCCCACAATATTTTGTACTTACCCTGCTGATAAAGCAGTGTTTGAAGATGCAGATGGTCATGTATCTATACCACATGATTTGTTTATTGCAGGTGGTCTGATTGATCTTAAAAATGATGGTGGTGCTGTATCACAGATTAAGTTCTATTGTGAAAGTTCAAACGCTCACGCACAAACTCTTATTGGAGCGCCGCACTCGGAAAGTGCATCAAACACATTAACATTGCCAAGTTCTGGTGGTGATGCTAAGTTAGTGTCAACAACATCAACTGCAACTCTTACAAATAAAACACTTACAACTCCTACAATTAATGGTGCTACTATTGGTTCTGCTAATTTAGC
>TARA_R100001591_G_scaffold80642_1_pt1 | contig 14754 bp, 26 predicted proteins | sample TARA_R100001591 | Tara Oceans TARA_R100001591 (sample SAMEA2622725) | marine metagenome | biome: marine biome (ENVO:00000447); feature: surface water layer (ENVO:00002042); material: "saline water (ENVO:00002010), including plankton (ENVO:xxxxxxxx)" | depth 5 m
TCAGCTGTGATACGTGCGGCGTAAAAAGGTTCAGCGGATATACGAGACCCGTCAGCAAGTTTAATGTCTAGGACACCAAACTCTTCCAATTTACTTGGTATTATCTGTTCAGATAATTCTTTCTCTTTTTGCTTTAGAGTTTTTAACTCTTGCTCTTTGGAACCTATCTTGCCTTGCAAGACTAAAAGTTCCTGACATAGATTAGATATGTCTTTTATATTACCGTCAGTAAGACTTTCTACTTTTCTTTCTGACGCTTCTTCGAATAAAGTTTCTATGGACATGTTATTTCCTCTTAAATGGTATTACGTTAGTCGGTTTACTATCATCAAGTTTCTTCTGTAGTTTTTCATCAGGTTGGAAAACTACTTCTGTAGTGTCTTCGACACTGACAACTTGAATAGGGTTGAAGAGAAACTTCTCGGGCATGTGGTAGTACACATACTCAAGAGCATCATTTAGAGTTGGAAATCCGCCTACGATTTGTGTGACCCTGTTAAACTTGTAGAATACAATGTGTTCTTTATCGAGAGCCTCTACGTGGACTTGAATTATTTCTCCTTTCTTCATCTTGTGTGCATTCTATATCTATTCTATAATATGAGTCAAGACAAATTATAAAATATTTTAACAACGAAGGAGAAATCTTATGAATATCGAAGAATATAATTTTAAAACAGAACCTTACCAACATCAAATAGATACATTGAAGCTAAGTGCAAATGAAAATTTGTATGCTTTGTTTTTGGAGATGGGTTTAGGTAAGTCAAAAATACTACTTGATAATATTGCCATTCTTTTTAAAGAAGAAAAAATTTCTGGTGCCGTTATTGTAGCACCAAAAGGTGTATTAGATAACTGGGGACGTAATGAGATAGATAAACATTTACCTGATGACGTAGAAAGAGAGGTCCTAGTATGGCAACCGAATCACACGCAACGGTGGACCAAGGACTTCAAAAGAATGGTAGAAGAGGACAGTACAGGTAAATTAAATATCTTTCTTATAAATGTAGAAGCACTGGCTACAGACAAAGGTTGTAAACATGTAGAACACTTTATGGTTACTCATGACACCATGCTAGTCATAGATGAGTCTACAACTATAAAAAATCCAAAAGCCAAGCGTACTAAAAATTTAATTAAGTTAGCACCCTTAGCAGACTATAGAAGAATACTAACGGGTTTCCCAATAACAAAAGCTCCACTAGACCTATACTCACAATGCTATTTCTTGAGTCCAGAACTTTTAGGCTACAGTAGTTTCTATGCGTTCCAAGCAAGATATGCAATAACGCAAAGAAAAAGACTAGGTTCACATAGTTTTGACCATGTAATAGGCTATCAACGTTTAGATGAGTTACAAGACCAACTGCAAAACTTTTCTATTAGATATAGAAAAGAAGACTGCCTTGATTTACCTGAAAAGGTGTACACCAAAAGGTATGTAGATTTATCTGATGAACAACTAAAAGCTTACGTACAGATGAAACAAAAAGCTATCATGGAGATAGAAGGCACAACTTTTTCTTCTGTTAATGCACTGACTCAACTGATGAGACTACAGCAAGTGGTTGCTGGTAGTCTGAGAGATGATGATGGTCAGGTAATACATCTGAAAAATAATCGACTACAGGCGGTATTGGATATACTGGAAGAGACGGATGGTAAGGTTGTGATATTTGCAGTATTCCAGACAGACATAGAAAGATTACAGGAAGAAATAGCAAGAAAATACGGAATAGAATCAGTAGCGACATATTATGGTCAAACTCCTCAAAATGAACGTCAAGATATAATTTCACGCTTTCAGGACCCTGAGAGCGATTTAAAGTATTTTATCTCAAACCCTCATACTGGTGGTAGAGGTATCACACTTACAGAAGCAAAAGTTCTAATCTTTTATTCGAATAGTTATGACCTAGAGCTAAGAATACAAGCAGAAGACAGAATACACCGTATCGGTCAAAACCACAGTTGTACTTACATAGATTTAGTATCTAAAAATACTGTTGATGAAAAAATACTTGACTCTCTTTTAAAGAAAGTAGACATCAGTAATCAAATACTCGGAGAAGTTCGCCAATGGTTTGAATAGATGTATAATTAAATCATGGCACTTAAACCAGATGAAATACTAGCTGAGTTTGGTGTGAATGATAGAGTTGCATCTGCCATAGAAAAGACCAAGCCTGTTCTAAATGAAGTAAGAACTGAAACTGGAGCGGAAGCTTGGGACATGGTTACAGTATTACTTGTTCATTTAGCATCACTACACTCTTCGGAAAGACTAGACAAAGACGTTATTATCACTATGCTGTGGTACATGATGTTGCAGAACGAAAACATGCTAGATTCTTTTTTAGATAAAAAAGCAGAATTATTACACTAATGGTAGATGAAGTAGAAGAAAAGTCGGCTATCGACAACGACGACGTTTTAAGTAGGTTTGGCAAAGCTTTACAGTTTGGTTTAGACCAACCGCTTGAAAGAATAGCAGATACTTTTAAGGTATTTGGTTTTACTGACACCGAAAAATTTCTTAGAGACTTAACAGAAGAACCTGAAAACTATATCTCCGCTGCAGAAAAATTTATGCAGGGTAATGGCATAAATTATGGTTGGGAGTATTTACCCAGAGCAATTGTAGAACAAATAGGTAGTTTAGCTGGAAATGTTGCTACCAGAGTAGCAGGAGCTGGTATTGGAGGTGCTGTGGCTGGTCCGGGAGGGGCTGTTGCAGGAGCTTTTGCCGCTCCAGTTTTATTTGAAGCATTACAAATACTTGGACCAACTGCTTATGAAAGAGCTAGAAATGAAGGTAGAGAACAGCCTACTTTAGAAGATTGGATGGCAATAGCACCTACAACTGCTATTAGTTCTTTTTTAGGCTCTCTTGGTGCACAGAACATTGCAAGACTAAACAGCATATCTAAGTTTGGTATCCCCGGAAACATGAGCAGGACTACTAGAGGAGTTTTAGAAGAAGGTCTTACAGAAGGTGCTCAATCTCTTGTAGAACAAACAGGAACTACAGCATTTACTAAAAATGGTTATGAGGTAAATTTAAGAGATGCTTTGGGTGAAGGTATTATTGGAGCAGGTACTGGTGGTGGAACTAATGCAATATTCGATATTGCTGGGGGTGTGAGTAAACTTAGAAACTTCGAACCACAAGATGCTCAATTTAAAGATGAAAACACAAATATTACCGGGGTAGAGCTGATAAAAGGTCAACCAAAATATAAAGATTTGAAAAGACAGAAAAATGTTTTTAGAGGTAGTGGAGTAGATTATGATGTTAGTAGAACTGACACAGAGTCTCCAATAGATTATCTAAATAGGTTAGATAGAGAATTAGGTTTAGGGGGCGGTAATTTAACTAGAGAAGACTTAATCCCAACCACCCCAGCACAACTAGCCTTTAACTTAGGTTTAATTACTAATGTAAATCCTTTTGAAAATCCATTAGAAAGTTTATCAAATGAACAACAAGAATCTCTTAACAATGCTCTTGATGAACAGTACGCTAATAATAAAGTTGTTAAAATTAATAAAGCCCTTGAAGACTTAAATTATTTAAGCGACTATCAACGAGCAACAATTGCTGTAGCAATACAAAATGCTGTTGAAGAAGCCCAACAAGTTGCTGGTCTCTATCCTAATTTAGATATAACTCAAGCTTTACCAACAGGAACAAGAGCAGGTAAGGAAATTTTGTCAACGGGAAATATAACTGCTTTAAGGGACTTGCCCCCAATAACAAACATAACTAATCATACCGATTACCGTGAACTTCAAAGGGCTGTAGAGGAAAACCAAAATTTAACTCCAATAGAAGCACAACTTGTATTAGCAAAACAAACTTGGGCTAAGGACAAAAGCTACAGTGGTTTAGAAACAGATTTAAATTTAACTTATTACGAAGATAAAACAGGACAGAGGTATCAAAGAACTCCAGAAGAACAAGCAGTAATTATTGAAGGAATTAATGATTATTTTAATTACAGTTTTTTATCAGATAAGTATACCCCAGAAACCGGAACTCGAAATTTAGGTTTAGTTTTAAATTCAGAATTTGATGTAGATAATCCAGACTATGTTCATGTTGAAAGAAGACTTACGCCGGTACTGAATAAAGTTCTTCAAAAATACGTTGACAGAGGCACAGCAGAATTAGAGTTTAATAGAATAGCAAACACTTTTCCGGTAGCAACTACTTTTAAAAATAACTATGCAGACCTAGATTTAAGAAGACAAGAATTAGGTTCTAAAGCAAAAGACTTTATAACGCAGTTAAATGATTATTTTGGAAACTTGATTATAACTGAGAATATTGAAGATGCTGGATACGGCAGTGACATAGAAATAGCGAGAGTCAAAAAAATAAGTGACTATCCTGAATTTTATACTATGGGAGGTCTATTTTCGTCAACCAGCAGCCCTGAAACTCAGCCACTATACATAAGACAACTTTTTAAAAAAAATAGACAAAACCAAGAACTTATAGCTCAAATCTATACAGAAGCTTTTAATCCACTTGCTGACCAATCATTTATGCGTTACACAATGGACTTGAAAACACTGCAAGGAGTATTTAATGATAGTACTACAGGAATTGATACTTATAAATTTTTAAATGCCAGAGTAAATTATTTTTCTCTTCCCCGTGAACCTGAAGGCACATCTTTCAATAAGCTACAAGAAGCTCTAAGACAAGAAGTTATAAATGCTTTTGATAATTATGTTACTAATCCAGCTATAAGAGAATCTGCGGAGAAAATCATAACCGATAATTTTAACAAAGCTAAATATTTTAGAACTAGAAACGAAATTCAAAAAAACTTTGATGAGGCTTTTATAAAAACTTATTTTGATGATGCTGAAATGGAGAACGTTGTAAACACCGAACTTAACGAAATAATAGATAGTGCTTTACAAGAAGTAGCTACAACAAACCCCCAACTTGCTCAAGAACTGCAAAATAAAGCAAATGAAATTTTAAATAACGAAGACCTTGATGTAATAAGCGGAATATTGAATAGCGTAAAATACAGCACTAAAAGGTATATGGAAGAACACCCGGCTGAGTTTAGAGGTAGCCCAGAAGACGGTCCAGTGCCTCCAGAAGTAGTTAAAGAAAGAATACAAGCTATTGTGCAAAATGAAGTTTCAGGTTCACGTCCTTTTACTAAAAACTTTGGCTTTTTAACCAACGCTATAAAACAACTAGCTTTAAAAGAAAGATACGAGCCCAATGCGGGAGTAAAAATAGGTAGAGACCAAGACGTATCTAAACCTGACTATTGGCAGTTTTTAGAAAGAACTTCTCCGGAACTATTTCAAGTAGTGGATAGATTAGGTCTTCAAGAATATGGTGATGTAATGGCAGAAGTTGCCATAAAAGAAGCTGGTAATAGACCTTTTGCTACACCTGTCAATCCAGTATTTATGTCTACTTACTTTATAAATGAGAATATACAAAAGCTAGTTCCCGGTAGACCTTACGATTCTAAAGAGATGCTTAAATTTTTAGTAACTCCACACAAGCAAGAAAAACCAATCTATCCAACAGATTCAGGCGGTAAAGAAATTCCAGTACTAGGAAGAGATGGACAACCAGTGCTTGATGAACAAGGTCAACCAAGAACTAGAACACAAAGAAAATCAGAAGATAGGTCATTGACTGCCAGAGAGTTATTTGGAGCAAATAACAACCCAGACATTAATCAAGATTTTTATAACGAAGCGAGGAAAGAAATTGTAGATACAAACATAGCTAATCTTTTAATTCAAAGAGCTGCAGATAACAGACCAGTAACTAAAGAAGAACTAGAGCTTCTTTTAAATAATGATGCAAACAAAACTTTAATGACAGTATCTAGAAAGTCAACAGGTCCACGTAATATTAATGCGGGAATGTTATATGAAACAGGTCACAACGTAGACCCTGTATTATCTGAGTTAGCTGATGATTATTACACAATACATTTGTTTAACGATTACTCAAAAAGTAAAAATGAAACAGTAAAACAAATGTCAATGACTGATAGTTATGACCTTGGCAGAATGAATGATAAATATGCTGATAAGTCTCAATCGGGAACCAATAGAAATCAGTACAAAATGGGAGGTCACCCTCCGGGTAGATTTTGGTCAAGGCATTATGAAATAGTAGCTAACGTTGGTGAGTTAATGTTAAGGGATTACCAAACTCAACAGCCAATAGATGATGTGACTGGTATCAAAACTTTAAATGAATCTCAAAATGATTCTGAATATTTTAGAGGCGAGAATGTCAACAGGTTAACAGAAGCCACTTTTCCAATAATGTTAAATAAAGTAAAAGAAAGTCTTAAAAAACTGTTACCAAATGAATCTCCTGCAGACATAGATGAAATTGTTGATGGAATAAATTCACAACGAGCAGGGATAGAGGAATACAGAGATGCAGATGCTCAACTTGAAGACTACGTAATTGAAAAGTTTCGAGAGAAACGTGGTTTGGGAGCGACCACACCAACACCAGAACAGAAAATAGTTCTTAGAGAAATAGATACATTTTTAGATGATGTAATTGATGTCGCTCATCTGGGTCAAGTATATGGTGATGTCGAACCAGATGGAATTAGAACTAATATGGATAAATTAAATAAGTTCTTAGATTTTACACAGATGGGCGGCTTTAATGAAATTTTTCCAAATGCACATGAGCTTTCTGATGCCGATATAGATACTAGGATACTAGGTAAAAAGTATATTTCCCTTAGGGAAGATGTAGACTTAACACCGTCAAATCTTATACATACGCGTATTTCTAGAAGTAAGTCTATAGACGATTTGATGAATATGTATGGAGCAGCTCTTACTTTGTCCCCAGATAATTTAAAAGGATTGAGAGAAACAATCGGTCTTGTACAAGTTATCGACAATGATGAAACTGGCTCTTCGTATAGAGATATTGATTTTAATTTTATAGAAAATATTTATGGTTGGTTGACTAATAACCAAAATTTAACAGGTGCCGATTTAAGTATGGAAAAAGATAACAATTCAGCTGCTAAAAACTTTTTATTTCATGCAATGATTTTAGATACTATACAAGGCAATCGACCTTTATTAAGAGAAGATGCAGATGATTTTTTCAATAGAATAAACAGAGAAAAAGATTTACCACCTTATAAATTTTTAAAATCTGTACTGCCTAGCCCAGAATTAAATAGAGACAATCCGCAAGAAGTGGAAAAAGAAGCAAAAAGAATATGGGGTAACTGGGTCAAAGCGGTTAAAGATTTTGAAAATTATACTCCTGCAATACCATTACTAGCAGCTTTGAAAAACGACCCTTTTTACAAATCTATAACTAAAGTAGATGAATTAGACCAAATGGACAAAACGTTTGATGACGTTAAGGAGGTTGTTAGTAACACAACACAATCTACTTTTGAAACTCCTTACGTGGGTATTGGACAAAATGAACTTGGTTCAACACCAATGAGAGAAGGTTTGGGTCAGTCTTATACTAAAAAATCTGTGCGTATGATGTTAAAAGAAGCTATTGAACTTGGTGACCCGAATGTATCTCACATTTTAGTACCAACTAGATATGTAAATGAAAAGTATGGACAAATAATGGGAGCACATGAAAACTTTGACAGAGCTAGAAATGAATTGCAAAACATAGCAGAACAAAATGGTGTGGAGTTACGAATAGTTAATTATGGTGAGGGTACTCCTGACAATTTCTCTCCTTCTAGTAGCCAAATTGAAAGAGTAGCTGAAAAATACTCTCGTAGTATAAAAGAAGATTTAATAAACCGTTTTTTAGAGTCTGACTTAGAATTTAATATAGCGAATAACAATCTTAATGGTATAAGAACTGGTTATCTCTTGCCTTTAGAACCATTTAGAGTTAGAGATGACAGCACACCTTCTGGTTTTAAAATGAAAACTGTGTTTAGAGGAATGAAACTCGGTGGTTTCGTAGGTAAAGGTATAGTAGGATTAAGAGATGAGATATACAACTCGCCACTATCAAAATATGTTACGTAAGGTCAATGAGTTTGACATAGAAGTCTACTGCATAGAGAACCCGGAAGAAGATATAACAGAAATGCGTAAAGCTAAAAAGAGAGCAATCTTACAATTATCTGCTACAATACAAGCTAAACGAATAATAAATAAACTGGTACAGACATGGCACAAACCGCAGACCAAACAGGCATAGCATCCTTAGGCATGTTGGACCGAATGATGGGTCCACTCAAAGCAGAAAAAGCTAGAAATGTAATTACAACTATAGGTGATATGACTCCTATGGCTCCCGAAGTACGTAAAATGATGGGTAAAGAACCTATAGGTATGGGAGACATGTTAATGGCTAGTACAGGTTTGATAATAGGTTTGCCTATAAAAGTAGCTGGGGCTTTAGCCAAAGGCACTGGTGCCTTAGATGAAGCTTTTGACATACTTAAAAGTTTTAAAAGCACCGATGATATTGAAGCTACTCTTTCAAGTATGTTTAAAGAAGGCATGAAAAAGAGAGCAGCGGCTAGTGCAGATGATGTAGCTAGTCCAGACTTTATAGAAGGCACTAATCTAACTAACAACGCTCAAAGATTACTTAGAAAAGCACAGGACGAAGGACTCGTAAACCGTAACTTTAGTTTGCAAGTACCTGAAAACTTAAAAGCTGGAGGCTACGTCTACAAAGACTAATGGCTGTCCGCAGAGAGCAGAAGCTCCACATTTCCCGAGCTAAATACAAAAAGACTTCACAGGGCAAACGCAATGTGAAGTTTAGCACTATGAATAAGCACAAAAGACGTATGTATTACGGCAGGTAGTTTGAAACACCCATACTTTATACTTCCAGATGTCCTACCAGATATGGTGGTAGACGACATAAAAAACATTGTTTTGAATTACGAAGAAATAGACGGTGGTGTAGGTGGTAATGTGACTCTGCAAGAAGATGCTAAAGTAGATAATCAAATAAGGAGATGCAAACAACGTTGGATTCCACCTAACGCAGATGACACTAGAAAGATACATAATCTTTGTACCGAAATATTTGAAGAAGCAAACAGAAGATGTTTTAGCGTAGATTTAGATAGAGTATTTAATATGTTTTATGCTGAGTATCGAGCAAATGACAAGGGCTATTACGCTAAACATAAGGACTCTAACTTAGGTATTAATGGTGAACTGTATGATAGAAAACTTAGCATGACGATACAACTATCAGACTCTGCTGAGTATGAAGGTGGTGACTTTGTTTTTTATGACGACTTGCATGGTTGGGCACAACCTGAAAAAGAACGCATTAGAAAGAAAGGTGCAGTATTTGTTTTTCCTTCTTTTTTAGAACATGGTGTAAAGCCTGTAACCAAAGGAGTTAGAAAATGTTTTATTGCTTTTATTGAAGGACCTCAGTGGAGATAATTCAATGGGGCAAAGCGAGGGAGAAATTGATTAACAAGCTTTGCCCCTAGGGGAGATGTTATAAATTAACTCTGTAATTCTATAACAAATTTTATAGACAATACAACACTTTTCGTAGATAATCCGGAATATGACATTGAGATTAGATGGGTCAGTGTCTAATTTGGCTGATAGCCCTTGTACTGGAGTGTGTTCGACGACACAATTTGGACACAAAAGGTGCAAAGGTTGCGGCAGATACGACTTTGAGATAGTTTCTTCTTATTGGAGTGAACTCACAGAGTTAGAACGTAAACTAATAAACCTAAGAAATGCAGCTCAAGGTTTCAAAATTAGACATTTACGCTAAAGACGACCCTCAAAATCTTTTGGCTTATCAAAAGTCTAGGTACCCTGTGCACTTTTTAGATTTTGAATACGAAGCAGAAATAGAACTTGATGGGGAAATTATTACCCGCCGAGTACACAACTGTTTATCATTTGAAGACGCTTATAGAAAGACAAAAAGGTCTGAGCCGCATGGCATTGTCCGCAAAATAACCAACGTTGAAGACCAATCTTTTACAATTTATCGTTATAAATCAAAGGGTTAGGGACGAAGGACCACGGACCAAGGACCTAAGGTCAAAAAACTGCAGAAATTAGGTAGAAATGAGGTAAAAAAGCCTTAAAAACCCTTTCCTATATAGACATAAATAGTATAAAACCTAATTCCTAAGGTGAAAATTTACAAAAAATACAAAAGAACTATCAAAATTTTGCAAGAAAATGACCTTATGACCTTAGGTTAAGCTGTAGACCCTGTCCTTAAAGGGTTTTTACCTCATTTCTATGACCTTAGGTAGACCTGAGGCGAATTATGTGGATATTTATGCAAAAAGTCTTATAATTACAGTATCAATCCTTCCTAAAATTTCTCCTTTGGTGATTGATGCTAGGCAGTAGCAATACTGCCTAGTTTTAGGGTATCATTCCCACATGGCAAAACAACTAACTGCTAGTCAAAAGAAATTTGCTGAAGAATTCGTAATGAATGATGGTAGCAAAACGAAAGAGGAGTGTGCCTTGTCGGCTGGTTACTCCAAGTCTTCCGCCCGGGTCAGAGCCTCTGAACTAACTAATCCACAAAAATATCCCGAAGTCTGTAAATATATAGAAGAACTACAGACTCAAGTAAATCAAAAATACAATGTGACTTTTGGTAGGCATGTCAAGAAACTTGCTGAGATACGAGACGCTGCTTTAGATAAAGGCAACTACACGGCTGCTGTTGCAGCTGAGACACAAAGAGGTCGTGCAGCAGGACTGTATGTAGAAAGAAAAGAAGTTAGGACTGGGTCTTTAGAGTCGTTGAGTGAAGTAGAACTTAAAAAGAAAATGAGAGAACTAGTATTAGATTACAAACCTATGCTCGAAATCGAGAACGCACAACTGGTCGAGCCACCTTCTTCGGATATTCTCGACCCATAATATCTTCGTATATCTCTTTTTGAGCTCGTCGCTTGTCCTCTTTAGAAAGCTTGTCAAGTATCCCAACATCTTGTAGCTGCGGCTTGTAGGTTTTCCATATGTTTGCCTTGTCGTTTTTCCAATACCAACTTACCATCCCGAGCGACTCGCTGGTATGTCCGAATATGTAGCGTGGGGTTTTCAACTATTGAAGAACAGAGGGTACGGCAATGTCGCCGTCAATGTCATTTAGAACGGTTATAAAATGTCTATAACCATTATTTTGAATAAACAAGCTATCGGTTATGGGTACATCAGAAATTTGATTTTGTAATTTTATGGGTAAGCTGTCGATAAAGAGTTCTGCTGTAGCCATGCTGTCAAAAGTTTGCACATAGCTCAACTCTCCTTCTATAAAAACTGTAATGACATGAATAAATCTTTCTTTCACTTAACTAAAGTTCCTTCTTTTTCATACTGTAAAATAATTTTACTTCTTGATACGGGACAACTTATGTAAAGAAGTGATACTAGCTTGTCGCCTTCATAACCTTCTATGCAAGTTTCTTTTACTTTATAAGTCATAATTTACCTCTTCTTTTTAAAGCGTTTCGTATTTTTTGTAGCTGTTCTGGAGTAAGCTTACCGTTGTGCCATGATTTAGTCATTTTATTTCTAACCACCTATCATCATAAAACTCAAACTCCAACTCTGTGCTGAGTCGTTCTACTCCGTCTTTGATAGGTTTGCCCGTGTGTCCGATACTCTCGCCAAGCTTGTCGACTCCTTCTTCTATTGTGTCTGCCTCAACTTCGTAAGTGTGATACACCTTTTCAAGCATTATTATTTTTTGCTTTTTAGCCATTGTTTTCTCCTATTATAATTATGTAACCGTCTTCTTTTTGAAATTTATATGTGGTACTGCCGTCCACTAAGCCGTCGCATTCTTGACAAATTTGTTGCACTTCAATCCCACTTTCTCGTTGCATAGTTTCCCAACCTTCCTTGCAGTTATCACATTCATCAATAACTTCAAAGACTTGGTCTTCTAATCTAACTTTCATACCTGATTTGTATTTCATGCTTCTTCCTCTTCATATTTAAATCTATGCAAAATTTCTTTATGTAAAATTAATCTTCTTATTACATTTTCTAAAATATCTTTATCTCTTTCCTTGCTCTCATCAACAAGTCCTTCTTCGTGTATAACTTTTAAAGCACTTATTACAAATTCAAGTCCGCTTTCTGCTTCTCTTGTTGCTCTGTAAATGTCCATTATTCTTCCTCTAAAATTAATTTTCTTTTACCAATTTTTATATAACCTTGTTCCGTATCTACAAGAACACTTTTATATTTTGTAAAATCTCTAACCTTGTGTTGTGTGTTTTTCATTAAAGTATCGTACACATCATCTAAGAAATTTTTATCTGCTTGTTTCATGTGTTCTCCTTCAGTTCGTACTTCCAAAATTTAATCAAAGTATTTAATTTATTAGTGAATACTTTAATATCATCTTTATTAGACTTAATTAAAAGTTCTAAATCTTTTATCATTTGGTCTTCCATTATTCTTCTCCCTCCTGAACAAAATAGTCCTCGTTATCTGCCCTGACACTTTCGTACTTGTCTTTAATAGCAATAGAAGTAGTCCATTCTTCTTCGAAGTCTTTCTCCTCTAACTTACCGAAGCCTGAAGCGTCTGTATCTATAGGAAGAAAAATGTCTGCATCAACTTCTTCAATAGTAAAGTCTGTAATCAACTCAGGGTCTTCTCCGTCGCCAACTCTTAATTTATTATTTATCTCCAACCACCTTTTACTATCATTGGTAATTGCAATCAGTTCTGTTTGCCCATATGGGTCTGTCCAAAATATAGCGTTTAGTTTCATATCTCCCCCAATTCATTCATGTCTTCGTCATAAGCATAAGTTTTTTCTGGGAATTTCCAATCTGTTTCAAACTCATGGTATTCGTCAATTGTAATTTGCTTTCCATTTACTAGATTAATATGCAAAGTCGCCCATTTAACATACATCTCCTCTACATCATCATAATCTATCCCTAATTTGTCCCAATCCACCTCAAACTCAAGGGATTGAGTGTAGTATGTTTGCACATATTTGGGTCTTTCTTTTGTCTTTGCTTCAACCGTCATTTTTCTTCCTCCAAGTTTTCAGGCATTTTTATACATTTACAATCAGTAAAATGCACATCTACTGTTGTAATGTTGCTGTCGTCATAATTGTTTTGAACAAACAAATCTTCAAACTTATTTTCTGCTTCTTCATAGTTTTCTGCTTCTATAGTTACATGGTCAGTTTTTTCTAACACTACTTCAAAAACATATTTCTTCATTATTTCTCCTTATATATTTAATCTGTTTTTTATTATATTCAAAGCGTGGTATCTCCTTTGAGATGATTTCTCATACTCTAAACTAGACTCCACTAAGAATGCTTGGTCATCTGCTTTATCAATTGTTTCTTTCACAATTTCAAAAGCTTCTGATATTGTTGAAATGGTCATAAGTCATACTCCCTCAATGTAATTTCATGCAACTGCCTTATCACTTCTTTAGGTAATCTATATAAGAGTTCTTCTAAAGAGTCCTCACAAATAAATTTATTTGTGTTGAAGTCTAGGTAAGTCATCATATTACCGCCTTCAATAATCTGTTTATGAAAATGTTCGCCTTGTAATTGTGGGATGAAAATATTATCTCCAAAGGTATGGTCTTCTAATATTTCAACTATGTAATTTATCTCTCCTTGTAATGCGTGGCTCATTGTACTGTCCCCTTCAAATCATCAGTAGGATAGCCCATAAATCCTAGCTGTCTTATTATTCGTTTCTTACTTTGTGTTGATAATTCATGCCAACAATCGTTAGTAATCCATTCTATGACTTCTTCTAACTTATGTTCGGTAGTCATGTTTTCAAATAACTTCTTTTCTTGACTGCTCATATGCTTTCTATCTCCCCATTTAAGATGTCTTCGATACTAGCAAACTCACTTCCCCACCAATTTATTGTGTATGTACCATTCTTCATTGGGTGTATTTCGTAATTGAGTTTTAGTTCGTAAAGAGCAGTCATGTTTTCGTAAATCCAATCTTGGAAAGTTTCTGCTTCCTTTTGATTTACTGATAAAGTTTCATACTCATTTGTGTAGAATTCATTACCTTCTACTATTGTTTTACTTCTTGCTGTCATATTTTCTCCTTTGATAGCGTTAATTAATAGTATATAAAATACCAAAAATATCTCATAAAAGCAACTTTATTTTTAACAGTAATATATACTCTCTGTTACATGGCAAAAAGCGAAACTAATTTTTGGCAACAAGTCAAGAAAAATCTTAAAGAGTTTCAATGGCTACGCCTTGAGTCTTGGGCATCTCAGGGCGTTCCCGACTTGTTAGGCACAACTAAAAATGGGCAACTCTTTACTGTTGAATTGAAAGTAATAAAAAGTAATAAACCAAACATCTCGCCACATCAAATTGCTTTCCACTTACAGCGTAAAAACTCGCCGTGTTTTATCCTGATTTCGTCCCTCGTCCAATCAACCTCCAAAAAATCTCAGCTCTATCTAGTTCCTTCGTCCGAGCTAGAAAATCTTTTGGACGAAGGTCTTTCGTCCAAGTATCTCTGTTCTTCGTTTGCTGATGTTGGTCAAAGGATTAAAAATTATTGGGGGGATTGTGGGGGGTAGGCTTGTCGCTTCATTGTTGATTTCCTGAACTCACCGAAGCCATCTGGCTTCAGGGCTTCAGGACGAAAAAAAGCCCGAACAGCTGAAGCCATTCGGGCTTTATGATTAACAAGCTCTGAAGTTTATTCGCGTGAATTTTTAGTGATAT
>TARA_R100001591_G_scaffold117658_1_pt1 | contig 14747 bp, 10 predicted proteins | sample TARA_R100001591 | Tara Oceans TARA_R100001591 (sample SAMEA2622725) | marine metagenome | biome: marine biome (ENVO:00000447); feature: surface water layer (ENVO:00002042); material: "saline water (ENVO:00002010), including plankton (ENVO:xxxxxxxx)" | depth 5 m
GTTTTATTTAATAGGTGATATATGCGATTAGTCGATTTAAGAAACATGATAGCCAACATAGTAGACTATGACCCTGCGGTTGATACCTATCGACAACAGATCACCGATCTTATTAATGATGCGTATTATAGGCTATACACAGAAAAGCAATTTACATTTGCTCAGAAAGAAACAATTGTAAAAGCTTATAAAGATATTGAAGTTAATGTTACTACTGCTAATCCTACAACGGCACAGTTAACATTAACAGTAGCTGTATCACCAATACCCACACATTGGGCAGGACAAGTTATAGAAATAAATGGTACTGAGTACGAAATTGCTTGGGTTGAAACTTCTACTGTAATGTGGTTAACAACTGATACACCAAACTTAACAGCGGCTACAACATATGCTGCAAAAATTAAATTTAGATATTTAGATCTTCCGTCTGATTGCGTAGCTATTATGAATGTTGCTAAACGATCAATGACATTAACACCACAAGAACCTGGTATGTTTACTGCATTAGCCAGATATGAAGATGAGTATTACAACTTACCGTTAGATGAAGTTAACCTGCCTAATTATTGGGTTCCTTTTGACGAATATCATGTATCTACTCCAAGAGCAGTAAAAAGTCTTTCTGCTTCTGCTGCTAGTACAGGTGTGTCTGTAACTTTAAATGTATCTATGTCATATGTATATGCTGGTAGAGAATCTGCATTATCTGCATTTACTACAATAACAACAGATAAAATAGATTTAGATGTAACTTTTTCAGTTTTACCAAATAGAACTGGATACTATCGAAAAATATATGTAAGCAATCCATCTTTTGGTTGGAAAGGCGAAAGGTGTTTAAACATAAAAGGAACTACAAATAATTTAATACCAGTATCAAGCGGATCAGAAACATTCGATATTAGACATACAGTTTTTGAAGATGGCTTTGAGTTTAATACTAAACCATATACAGCTATAGATGGTAATACTCAGCGGATACGATTGTATCCAAGACAAGATCAAGATTACGATATTACAATTCGATATATGTTTAGGCCACAGCCATTAGTTAACGATAATGATACGCCAGAAATGCCATCATCATCGCATCATATTTTAGCTTACATGGCACTAAGAGAACTGTTTGTAAAATTAGACAACTTGCCACAAGCAAATATGTACGAGCGAAAAGTCGCTCAAGAGATGGTTAAACTTGAACAAAGATACCTTACGCAGATTCCTCGAAGATTTGTTAAACGCGGTATGCTTGATGGTGTTGTTAATCCTCTCCCCTTGTACACACCTTTAACAAGAACATGAAAAATACTTCTGTACAAATAAAATTATTATCGGGTTTGTTTGAAAAATTACCGCAAACTGAAAATGGTGCAACTGAATTAAACAACTGGACGGTAGATAAATATACTGGTGGTTGGGATAATCGCATAGGATATGAGCGATACAACCCATTAGTTGTTGGTGATTTTTTGCCTTTTAGTCTTGGTAGTGTAACTACATCTACAAATAAAATAGATTCTTTGTTTGTGTTTTCAAGACATCAAGGATCTATGCAATCAATGTTTATTGAGTCTGGTGGAACATTATATCAGTTAGATGAAAATATAAATACATCTATGAGATTAAATATAATATCTACAAATAGAACTATACCTGCTGCTAATGAAGCACCTTCACAATATACAACATATGGAAAATTTTTAATAATTAGTAATGGTTATAATAAATCTATTAAATATACTGGATGGCCAGTACACAGATCACCTATAACTTTTACTCCATATACATTTGATTTAGGTTGGAATACAGTACCATCAGCCCCTAATCCATGGGATGTATCTTTATTGTTAGCATCAACAAATATAACTGGGCAAGCAACATCTATTGCTTTTCCATTTCAGGGTACATCTTCTTATACATATAATGGTGAAGGATTAGGAACTAATACAACTGCAACAAGCGATACTAATAAATACAGATATCGTGTTTCATTTATTAATAATGCTGGTGCAGAATCACCTTTGTCAGAAGAAAGCAGAATGATAACATGGGTTACTGAGCCAACAACAGCACCATTAGGTCAATTAAAATATGCTTTGTATATAGAAATACCTACAGGTCCAGCAGGTACAGTTGCAAGACGTTTATATAGAACTAAAAACTACGGTACTGCCGCTGTAGGTACTGAATCAGATTTTTACTTTGTTAAAGACATTAATAACAATACTGAAGATGCTGTATATGATGCAGTTCCTGATGGCGCATTGGGATCACTTGCACCAGATGAAACCGCAAGTATTTTATTTCCAGCTACCAGAACACGTTTTAGCGCAGTATATAAAGATTGTTTATTTGTAGAAGGTGGTGCTGATAATGATACTATGCTTTTTTATAGCAAACCAACATTACCAGACCAGTATGAAGCAACAAGTTTTATTGAATTGGGTAATCGAAATAGCGGTGGTATAACTGGGTTGCACCCGTATTTTAACTTTTTATTAGTATTTAGAGAACGTGGAATAGACGCTGTTATAGGCGATTATCCTAACTTTACTGCTGTACCTATATCAACAGAGGTAGGAACACGCGCAATCAACACAGTAACTAATGTGCCTGGTGTAGGTCTAATGTTTTTAGCATCAGATGGTATATATGCTTTAAGTTCAAACCTTGAATATTCAGATAGTCCAGGTATAAAACAAATATCAAAACATATATTAAAAACAATGAATCGTATAAATGAAGATTGCCTTGCAAAAGCTTGTGCTATTTACTCACCTAAATGGAAAGAGTGGCATTGTTATTATTATGCTGATGGAAACAGTAGTAGTACATCACCATTAGGTATTATTTACCATGTTGAAAAAAATGCTTTTAGTACACGATCTGAGTTTCCAGTTACTTCATTAGCAAGAGATTATATAGGCAATATATTTTTTGGCAGTACAAACGAAGGAAATGCTCAACCTGGAGTTTTTGTAATATCTAAAAAACGAGCCAATGGTGAACAAAAATCTGGCGATACATTAATTGATAGAGCTCCACCAGTATCTACATTTAGAAGCCCATGGATGGATATGGGCAATGAAACAATAAAAAAACATGTTCATTTTGTTTATTTATATGTATTAACACAAGGCGATAATCCAATATCTATAGAATACTTTAAAGACTTTTATTATACTGGTATATCTGCTGAAGGCCGAAAGCTTCAAAGGGCTGATCATAATGATCAATCCGTTTACAATACTGCACAAGTTATTACAGGATCTGATAAACCATGGGAAGAACCATTAGCAACAGCTATACGTTATCCAGTAGCACAAGGATCATGCAGCCATTTTCAATTTAAAATAAACACTGAAAATGATATGGTGTTGATAGGGTACGCAGTAGAGTTTACATCTGCTGGTACAAAAATGATAGCAGGTAAAAAGACATGAAACGATGGACTGAAGCAGATATTAGAAATGCAAACATCGTTGATTATGAACAGTTTAACAATGAATACAATGCAAGTAAATCTTCTATTAATGGTGGTTTAGATAGAACACAAATACCTGCTAATATTGTAAGTAAAAGTTACATAAAAGATAATGCTACACATACAGTTTATTTAAATGATGAACCTGAGTTTGCATCAGATACATTTTTTGTAGATATTTTGTCAGGAACTGGATCAAACCCTGGATTTAGAGGTTTAACATATTCTACTTATAGTGGTGGATGGATAACTGTAGTTGATAGAGAATACACTGGTTTAAAAGACGGTATGATGCAAATAGAGTTTATGGCTCATTTGTATATAAACTTACAGTTTTCAAGAGGTGATGGAGAAATAAATCAAAAAGGTGTACAGTTTGTTATGGAATGGAATGGTGTGCCAATGTTGAACACTTTTGATTTTGCTAAACCAATACAAACCATAAGATTATTTGCCAATACATTTAGTCCTGGTGGTACAGGAAAACTAACTATTAAAGCAAAAATGACACCAAAGGGTAAAACAGATTGGTTACATAGAACACAGTTTCATATATTTGGCATACGTACAATGTTAATAGGGCGGTGGAGATGAGTAAACTGGTTAGTCCAAGCTTTAATAGAGAAAGCAAACTTGATCCATCTTCATTAAATAGCAAGTTTCAAGATGTTGCTACTGCTGTAAACACACAAATAGATGAAACAAACATTAGAGATTCATCTATAGATACAACTCAATTTAAAACAGTAACGGCAAATGGTAAAGCTGGAATACAATTGGTTCATTTTGAAAAGGGTTCTGTTGGTTTAACAGGTGGCACTAATGTAGATGAAGGTTCATTAGCAACACCAGTTATACAAAGCGGTACATTTAATGTTGGAACATTACAACTAGCTGAAAACGATATTATAAGAGTTTATTGGCACACAAGGTGTTATAAAAATTTTGATCTTCTTGGTGGTGGTAAACCGCATTTAGCAGAAATGAGAGATCACTTTTTTGCTCAGTATTTGCAATGGAGTTTTAACGGTGCTGCATATGCGCCTGTACCTGGTCAAACACATTTCAACAATACAACTCCAGATACATCTAAAACAGGTGCATTAGTTACAAATACTAAAGCAACAAGTTTTATACATTATGCAGTTATTGCTGATGATGGTACTACTGCTGCTAATGAGGCTCCTACTGATGCTAATCCTGCTGCTGCTGCTGATAGCATTTTAAAGTCTGATTTTCGTGTATTAACAAGTAATTCAGAACACACTTTAAGCGGGTCATGGATACATAAAGTTACCGCAGGCGAAGCTGGTACAGTACCAATAATATTTAAAGTAGCAATGCAAGGACCAGTAACACCATATTATGATGCCACTGGTGGTTCAGAAAATAATTATCTTGTACATAGTACTGCTGCAAACTTAGCAACAATAAGTCCAACAGTTAACTATAAAAAAACATTTTTAGTCTTTATGGTAATGAGGTCTAAATGACATATACGCCTATAAAAACATGGTCTACTGGTGACGTATTAACAGGTGATGATCTTAACAATGAATTGATTGGATTAAAAAAATATACGCATCGTGTAGGTACAACAGATTTAAAAAATGCACAATTTATTGATACTCAACACATAATGCCAGGTACTATTGATGCACAAACTAATGTTACCCATAACTGTACCGGTATGTTTGGTGGGCAAAGTCATTCTTATCAATCATTAAATTATACATTTGTTACTAAATTTAATTCAAATAGATCAGCAAATACTCTTAATAATATTTTTATACCAGAAACAGCATTTACAATAAATATAGGTAGGCCAGCTACAACATTGTTTTCATGGTGGATACAAGAAAAAACAGATACTTTTAGTGGAACTAACCTAAATAATTTTTTTGTAGGTGCTAATACTAAAACGCCAGGAATAATACCAAATGGTACACATGTATCTACAAGTCGAAGCAATGGTGAAAATATATCTACATCATCAACTGTAGTTTATGGTGATTTATTAGATGGTACTAATTATTTATCTGGGTTTACTACTTTAGAAGGTAGCAGTATTAATTTCTTTTTAGGGTTAACTGGAAGAGCAACATCTCATAAATCTCAAGTAATGTCTTGGGGCGTATGTTTAGAATTATTTTATATGTAGGTGTAATATGGATATTTTATCTATTTTAGGATTAGGATCTACTATTGCAGGCGCAACTGCATCTGGTGTATCTGGATTTATGGAAGCAAAAAATGCTTTATCTGATGATGAAAAAAAGAGACTACGAGAGTTAGAGCGCATGGAAGCTATTGGTATGCTTGGTGGAGATTACAATATAGCTATGGGAAAACAAATGACACCCGTACAAGGTGCTATGCGTGAAGCTAAAGAGCGTATGGCACAAGATATATCATCACAAGATATGTCTTCTGGTGCATATTTTAGAGGACAGCAAGCAATGGAAACTGCTGCCGGAAAAGAACGTAGTGCTGCTGCTGAAAGAGCTCAAGCTGATATGGCTCAACAAGAAGCAATGCGTAAACAAGAATTAGATAATTTAAAAAGGTTAGAAAAAATACAAGACAATGCATATATATATGGTTTAAAATCTGCGGCTGCACCATTAACAGGCATTGGTTCAGGTCTTACAGAACTTGGTGTAGCTAGAGAACAACAAGAAGTATTAAAAAAAATAGCTGAAGAAAGAAACTTAGCATTAGGTAAATCTCAAAAAGAAATAGATTTATTAAATAAAATAAGAGAATTAAATTTAGAAATATAGGTGTATGATGGCACAACAAAATACATTTGCTTCAAGCTTTAGTATATATGCCGGTAGTTTGCGACAACAAACACAAATGGCATATCAACAAGCAATGCAAGATATACAATCACAACAGGCATCTGAATTAGCACAAAGACAATTTTTAATGGATAGATTAAAATTAGAATACGATTTAATTAAAAGTTTAAGAAGTCGTTCTAACTCTATTAGAAAAAATATTAAAACATCAGGTTTATCTGAAAGTGAACAAACACGATTAATAAATGCTGAATCAACATCAATTAGAGCATACTCTCAAATTATTGCTGATTTTAAAAAAATTGATTTTAAAAAAGCAGAAGAGCTCAATAAAAAATATTTATTGCAACCATCAACAAGTCAAGCAATTGATTCTTATATTCAATCAACACCAGGCAATTTTGATAAAACAATATCAATACAAGACTTAAAAACTAACTTAGGTGTTGGTAATCAAGCTTCAGACTCAAACAAAGAATTTAATAAATTAAATAAAATGTTTAGCTCTTTAGAAACAGATGAAGAAAGACAAGTTGCTTTTGATCATTTGTTAAAAGAAAAATATAAATCGTACGGTGATATGGTAAGTATTGGTAATTTAACTGGTGAACCAGCAATAGATGTCATGGCTAAACAATTAAGCAATAAACTTACAAATGTAAAAGCAGACGATAGATTATCTAAAAAAGAAGCTGAAAAAATTTTAAGTCAAAAATTATCTGGTACAACTGGATTAACGTTAGAACAAACAAAACAATTAAACCAATTAAACAATCGTATTTTATCAGTAGGTAAAAAATTAGATGGTATTGCAAAAGCTAATCCATTAGCAGCAACAATTACTGAAGAAATAAAATTAGTTGGAGACAGTTTAAAAGACGCTATTAGCCGAGCAGAAAAAATAAGAACTCAGATTGATTCGCCAACGACATCTGATAATAGATCATTATCGGTAAGGGCTGGACAAATATTATTAGAACAAGAAGCTACAGCAAAAATGGGCAAGGCTCTTAGTAAGATGTCTAATTCTGAAATAGAAGCTTTACAATTAATAAAAAAAGCAAAAGCTTTAAAAGAAATTGATAAAGAAAGTGATGAATTTATTAATATATATGCAAAAAGTTCTGATCCAAAAGACAATAATATTATAAGTTTTTTTAAATATGTAGATGCTCAATCTGGAAATGCTGCTAAAAAAGAAAAGTTAAAAACAGCTGCATTGTCAAGATTAATAAAAGCCGTTGATAAAAAAGTAGCACCTAAAGTAACACAAAAGTTTTTTGATATAGCAGCACAAAGGGAAATAGAAAAAAATCCATTGTTTAATAATAATGGTGATTTTAGAGCAATAAGACCCACAATGTCTTTGGAAAAAACACCTTCTAAAAATAAACCTAATACAAAATATCAAACCTTATTACAACAAGATCCATCATATTCATATGGATATATAAGATCAGGATCAGATCAGAATGGTAATCCAACATTTTTATATGTTTCACCAACAAATATTCAAGCATATAAAAGTGGTGTGCAACAAGGAATACCTGCAACAGAGTTACGACAATATTTAAGCCCAATGCCAAATTCAGCAACATATAAAGAAGCATTAGAACTTTTTGAAAAAAGTAAAAAGAGTAAATAATGGCTATACCTGATCAAGAACTAAAAGCTATTGCTCCTAATACAGCAGAATACTTTAAATTAAGTAAAGAAGATTTGCGGCGTTGGCAACGTTTATCTTTACAAGATTCTATTTTATTTAAAGATGAAGATAAACAAAAAAAAATAATAGAAGAGTTTGGACCAACACTTGAAGAACTTACAGAAGATAAAAGACAAAAAGAAGTAACTAAAAAAGCATATAAAGATTTTCAAGTTACCAAACAATTAGAAGAACAAGGAATGCGCGGGCCTTTGTCAAAAACAAAAGCTACCGCAAGGTTTTTTTTACCTAAGTATATTACAAATTTTTTAGGTGCAGATTTATCAGTTATTGATTTAGTTGATGAATCTTCAAAAAGGCAAGCTAAAAAAGAACAAGAACGTATTGCTAAAAAGTTTACTGAAAATAAACCTATTAGTTTTAGTGAAGCAAATATATTAGGTAAAGCATTAACTAAAGGATATTTAAGAGATCAAGTATCAGAAGATGATTTTTTATTGCAGTTTCCAACTTTAAGTAATAGACCAGTAACTAAAGAAGATGTTGCCCGCATACAAAAAGCTAATCGTAAATTAGTAAATAAAGAACAGCTTAACGATCAACGTCGTAAATTGTTTAATGCGCTAACTATATACAACATACATAATATTAGATCTAAAATAGATCCAGATGAGTTAGAAAGGCGTGCATCGTTATCCATAAATGAACAACGTAAATTAGATTTTAAAGAAGAACAAGAAGCTCGAAAACAAGCATTTAAAGTAGCAAATGCAATATCATTTAACCAAATAGCTGGTGAACGATTAGCAAAAACACAAGACCTTGGTTCTAATATTATTGATTGGAAACGTGGTGTTTTGCTTGATCCTAAAACAAACAAAGTAAGACAAGCAACATCATTAGAAAGATTAACTGGTGCATTAAAACCTCAACAAATACAATCAGCAGCCCAGGCTGATGCTGAAACATCTATTCAAGCTATAACTGATTTCTTAAACGACAAAGATAGTGTTATTACTGATGATAAAATTCAAGAAGTTAATAAACTTAGACTTGGGTTTTGGCAACAAAAAAACATAATTTCAGATTTAAAAGACGTTGATTACAATATAGAAGAACTAAAAAAACGTTATCCTGAGTCGCATAAAATATACAATGAGGGCATTGATAAGTTTTCTTTAGATGAAAAAGGAAACATAGTTGATAACGATAATAAAAATAAAGAAATAGAAAGAACAACAATACAAAAGTTATTAACTTCTGATAAAGAAGGTGGTTTATATGAGTCTACTTTTGCTGCAATGTTGCGTAGTGGTCTTGGATTGCCTGGTGCATTTATTAATGCGGCTGCATTAGAAACACCATTTGCGTATAAAGATAAGCAAATAGTTGCACCTGATGGTGACTTTTGGAATCAATTTACAATCAACCTTTCACAAGGCTATGGTACTCCTGAAGCTGCTGTGGCAATGACGCCTCCAACAATGGATAGAGATAAAGCTTATAGTATAGGAATAGCCGCTTCATTTGCAGAGCCATTAACAGGAATAGGGTTAGGGCTTAGGGCTTTAGGTAAAAGTGGAAAAATAGGGAGTATAGCCGCAAGTAAAGCTAATGCTCCAGCATTGGCTAAAATAATACGTAATGCTACAAATCCAGTACAAGCATTTAAAACTAAAAAATTAATGAATCTTGCTGATGAATTGTCAAAAGGTGCAGGTACATCTGCTGTTAATGATTTATATCGAATATGGAATAAAGAAAACAATTGGAATGAGCTCTTAAAAAAAGATGCTGATCAAAATCGTTTAATGAATAAAATGTCAGAAAACATAACTGACAATGTAAGAACACCATTTTTATTAAACGCTCATATACAAAACAAAAGTTCTATAAATGAAATAATAGAGCTATCTGCTGATTCTAAATATATACAAAATGTTTTAAATAAAACAAAATTGTTTGCTAAAAATCCATCCAAACGCATGGAGATGATACAATTAGAAACTAAAAGAGATATTAGTCGTTATAAAAAACAAGCTAAAAAAAATCAATCTTTAAATCAACTTGTAAATGAATCTGAAAATGGCGCAGCTATATTAAAACAAAGCCCTGTTCTTAGCAAAGAAACTAATCTTACAAATAAAAAGTTAGTACAAGACATTACATCATTAAATGAAGGATTAATTAGAGAAACATTTAATCTTAATCTTGCTGATAAAATCCAATCAGGAAACATTAATAAAAAGAATTTAACTAAAGTAGCTAAAGAGTTAGCACGTGTTCCTGCTGCAAATAGAACACCAGAACAATTAGCAAGCATTGTACAAGCTAATGAATATGATTTTATACCATTAACATTAAGAGATAATTTATTAGCAGGTAATCGAGCATCATCTAAGACATTAGAACAGAATTTATCTAATATATATCCAATTGATTTTGTAATAAGAGGAAACAATACAGGGGTATTGCGTAGCAAAATTAACGATAAGAAGCGCGTAAAAGCATTTAGAGATGACTTTGTAAGGTTAGGTGACTTTACCCCATTGCTAAAATTAGATGACAAAACAAACATATCAGAAGCTATTAAATGGAAAGCAAACAATAAAGATTTATTAATTTCTACGTTGATAAAAGAGGTTGGTGGTCCTAACTTTGTACGTCAATCACCAGGCTGGCAACAAACAATACGCAATATAGATGCAGACAATATTAAGTTAGAAGATTTAGAAACAATAAATAGTACTCTTCAAGACGCTTTATATAAAAAACATTTTGATGGTCGTCGCATTGGTACTATAGGTGATCAGTTTGAACGTGCAGCAACACCTCCTGAAATAAGAGAAAGGCTGTTGCCAAGTACAATATTTGCTGATGATTCTAAAAAAGCTGTTCCTGGTTACACACCTGGTATTGTAAAAGCAATTGGTAAATTTTTTAGTAAAGAAAAAAAGGTTACTGCAACTAATCCAAATGATACTAGTCGATTAAAAAATACATTTGATGATATTGCAAATGAACAAGAAGGTATATTTGATAAGTTTCAAGAAGAGGTAAAAGCCAATCGTAAACTTGTTGATGATCCTATCATAGCTGTAAACAAAGCATACGATGATACATGGAAGCAGGTGTCTGAAGATATTGTTGAACAGACTGATCGATTTGTAAATCAAAATTTTAAAGGTTTATATAAAAAATATTTAGATACTATAAAGAAATCAATAGACAACAACCGCCATACAAATATTGTAAACAATGTTCAAAAAGAAATAAAAAGTTTGTATCCTAATGGTGATGCACCTGATTCTATATATAGAGAATTGGTATTAGACTACGATCAATTTTTAAGTAAAGTAGATATTTGGGAAACATTAATAAAACGATATTACGGAAACAATACTGCTGTAAATGAAATTTTAAATCAATCTCAACATATACCTACAATTATTAGAAAGAATAATAACTTAAAAGCTAAAGCAAGTAATGTGTGGAATCCCAACATTAATAATTTTTACAGTGTTATTAATAAATTAGAAAATGTAGAACCTACCTTAAAAGGTAAAGCAGCCGTAAAGCCACGTTTAACTATTAAGGGGCAACAAAAAGCTATACCTAATGAAGCTCCAATAGCAACCAGTTTATTGGGATGGGCATTACAAACCAGGCAAGCTAACGCAGCACAAAAAGCTATACGAAAGTTTATAGATGAAAATCCTCAACAAGTATTATCCATGATACAAAATCCAAATGTAGGTGATATTGCTTATAAATTTGCTGGTGAGCTCTCTAATCGGTATGAAAAGCTATTTAAAAATACAATACAAGATCCAGATAAATTAGATCAACTTGTGAATGATATGACCAATGCGCATATAAATAGTGTTGCGCGTGTATCAACAACTGAAAGATTAGAGATGATGCGATGGGCTTTAGGTAGCATGATTAGGCATGGCAGCACGGATACTAATGTTGATTCTCTATTGCATAGAGCCAATATGATTTCAGGTGATTCAGTACGAGCTATGAACATTGCTTTTAATAAAGCAGCAAAAAAAGCAGACATACCAGCAGAAGATATACCAGAGTTGTTTAATGAAATACAAGATCAATTTTTAGGCTTAAACAACTTAAACAAATCATTAGCATTAGATGCGCATGGTGCTGTTATTGACATGTTAAAAGGTGAATTAAAAGCATCCAATGCAATGCAAGGTAATTTTATAGATAAGGCTTTAAAGATAGCACGATTAAAACGTGACATTCCAATGTTTAAACGAGTTACTGGCACAGATAATGTGATTGTATATGGGCCAGAGTTTAATAAACAATTTGCACAGTTAGAAGATCTATTGTCATATGGCAAAATGGATACGTATTTTGATAACCTTACCCCAGCTGATCAACGGTCATTAAAAAAATGGTTAAGCAATACAATGGATTCAGTGCGGCGTATTAGTCAAGGTGGATTGCTTGGTGGTCATGCGCCAATACCAAACATTGATCATATGCTTACTAATATATTGTCAATGTCTTTTATTGTTGCACAAACAATTGGCTCTAAAGGTGCGATTAGATCTTTAAAAACACCGTTTAATACATATAAAAAGTTAAAGGTTGCACCAGATGATGAAGTTGTATTAATTAGCAAAATGGGTCGCAAGTATACGAGTGCAGAATTAAAATATCTTTTAGGAAAATACAATCTTGGGGCCAGTAGAGAGTCTGTTATTTTAAGCGATACAGCAGCAGAGCAAATATTTAGAGATATTGGAATGACTGTATCTGGTATGCCTAAAGGTAAAGTAAAAAACTTTTGGTCTAAGTATGCAGATCCCAGGTATAAAAATATTTGGTATAGACTTAATAATTTTGTTGATAAACAAGTACGTGAAACAATTTTCTTAGGTGGTTTAGCTGATGGTAGAACAGCCAGAGAAGCTGCAACATTAGCAAATCGTTCTATTTTTAATTATGGCTCATTAAATCGAGATGTAAAGACAGCGTTAAGTCGTTTATTTTTGTTTGTTACTTTTAGATTAGAAAATTTGAAAACAGCAATAAATTTTGCATATCGAAGCATTAAAGAAGATAAACCAAACTTGTTATTAGGTTGGATACGTGGGAATAATGCACGGCTTAGAGAAGCAAATGCTTGGTATACCACAAGTGATGAACACAAGATGCGTATTCTTCCAATATGGAAAAAGATAAGTAAAGAAAAAATTGGAGACAAATACTTTGGTTTTGCCAGCTCATATATGCCAGCATTAGAAAGCGCATTGATTGTATCAGATGCTTTTGAATCTTTAGTTAATATCGATAATGACAAACTAATTGAAACAACAAGTAAATTATTAAGTGATAGTGACTATTCTCCATCATTAGAATTTATATTAAAGATGATTAAATCAGCTAACAAATTGGATAATCAAGGCTCTCGTGTTCCTGATAAACTTTTATATTGGGCAAGAAATACCAACAACTTAGATACAATACAAGAAATGTTTCCTATGGAAATTGTTGATTTAGAAGATCGAAAGTTAGATAGACCTACATATAAAGTAAACAGATATACAGGTAATGTTAAAGATTTTCCTGAGTTTGCACAGTTTAGATATAGAAATAAAAAATCTCAATTAGCCGCTGAATCTATGATGATGGTTGTATATTTATTGGGATTAAAAAGAATGCTATATAGCAGTGCAGGTGGATTAATGGCTGGTGATATAGAGATCGGTGAAAAGTTTGGATTAGATTTAGAAACACCATTGTCTCCTGGAACAGATTTTGGTGAATTTTCTGCTGGTGATCCTATGTTACAATTTATGGGTATACAAAGAAGAATACCTCTTAGTAAAGATCAACAACAAATAGATCAAAATCTAAATAGGTTATTACGTAAAGCACAAACTGAAATGAATAAATATAGTTTAGGTGAAAATAAATAGGAAGGTCACAATGCTAATACATAGATCATATAGAAATGCATCAGATACAACAGACGTTAATATCTTAGATGGGTATGATGCAGATAAGTTTTCAACACTTGATTTAAACCCAGGTGGAAACATACTTGCACGCATATCAGGAATTACAGTGCAATTAAAATCTTTAACTGCTGCTGCTGGTGGCGGTGGATTGCCTACATCTTTAACAATGCGTATTACTCGCGATATTACTGGTGATAGTTGTGTTATCACTGATACGATTAGCAGCATTGCACCTGGTGTTACAACCGCTACAAGTGGAACAGCAGATTATAAAGCAGATGTTGATGTTGCATTAGTACCTGCTGTCGTATATGTATTTTGCAAAACAAATACCGGTACTGCTATTGTTGATAGTGTAACTATTACCTACGAGCAGTAGATGATTTATGGCGATCAACAATGTCTATGGTCCTTCAGGCGGGACTCTATCTAATGAGACTTTTACAGTCGATTTAACTCCACAGTGTGACGGCACTACTCAAACCTTTACGATGCCCGAGGTGTACAGGTCAGGTTCTCTTAGAATATTCTGGAATGGATTGCGAATGAGAGCCGTATCTATATCGGAGTCTACGGTTAAAACATTCACCTTAAGTGTGACACCAGCAAACAATGACAGTTTGGTGGTGGATTATAAACGCGGCTAACACTGGAGTAAATAATGGCTGTACAAATATCGGGATCACAAATAAAAACGGGTGCTATAAGCCCATCAAATCTAAATTTAACGGCAGGTAACTATCATTTTGGTAGTTCTATATCATTACAATGGGCAGGTAGTGCTGTTAATAATAATG
>TARA_R100001591_G_scaffold18454_4_pt1 | contig 14733 bp, 2 predicted proteins | sample TARA_R100001591 | Tara Oceans TARA_R100001591 (sample SAMEA2622725) | marine metagenome | biome: marine biome (ENVO:00000447); feature: surface water layer (ENVO:00002042); material: "saline water (ENVO:00002010), including plankton (ENVO:xxxxxxxx)" | depth 5 m
TTGCAAACTCTGAGCCTTTACTTGATATATTTTCAGGTTTAACTTGAACTGCCGCAGCTGGTGCTTCTTCTTTTGTTACACCTTCTGATTTAGCTTGAGTCTTTCTAGTAAACTCATCCTTTTCAAAGTTATTCTTATAATTAAAGTCAGAGTCTTGTGCTTTTACTTCTGATGCACTATTTAATATGGTAGGGTTTATATTTACTTTGTATATGTTTGTAGGTTGTCCTGTTTCAGGACCATACTTTTGTACTGTTTCAAATGAAAAGTTTAGTAGGTTAGGGTATCTTTGGTTAATAAGTCTTAATTCTTTTAACTGTTCTTGCGTTGCAAACATCTCAGGTTTACCTTGGAACTGTGTTAAAACTCTACTATCTTTTAGTATATCAATTATCTTTTGAGCATTTCTTGATCCTGTTGCTGAATTGTCAATGTAATCTGCAACCTTAGACATCATTACATGTTCCTTACCATTTACTATTATTGTGCATCTATTTGCCATTATATTCTACATATTTTTTGTATTTCTACAACATCATCTTTAGCATCTGCTATTTTCTCTGTAAGCCTTTTTTCTACGACGTTTGTAGATGGTAGGCCTGTTACTGTATTAGCTTCTCTTTTCATAGAACTATTTTCAGATGCATTACCTACCTCATTTACTTTGCCCGGAACTCCTTTCTGCTGCAGTTTCATATACTGCCCTTCTCCTACTCTTACATATATTTCAGACTTACCTTCTTCAGGGCTAGTTGTAAAATATGCAACCCATCCTTTATTCTTACCTTTATATGCATTAGGTGCTGCATTTTTAGCTAGAGTTATAACACCATTACTATCAGGTTTTATTAGTCCTGGACTAACTCTAGGTAATAAAGATTTACCACCCGGCCTAGACGTTCCAAAGTTACGAATAAAATCGTGAACAAAGTCATTAAAGAACAATGGATCGTGAGAATTGTGTTGTATTCTAGAGAAGAATTGTACAGGACTTTCTAATGTAGGATTTAATATACTAGTAGTAAATACTTCTGCTGGTATCATATCTATATATGTTCCTCTACCAGGTTGGAATCCTTTTGTCATTAGTTGATTAGCTATTAAGTCTTTAGCAAACGCCGCTATTTCAGGGTCATCACTAAGTAACATTTCTTTAAATCCTTGAGTCATTTTATTTTTTTCTAAAGTCCCTGCATCAAAGCTAGTATCTAGTTGTACTGTAAATACTGGAATACCTTTATCATTGTTAGAATCTGCCTGTTGTAAGTTTTCAAAAAATACATTACCTTTTAACTTACCGCTTTCCTGTAGTCTTCTAAGTCTTATAGCTATATTGTTTGTAGGATCTGTATATAATCTCTCAAAGTTTTCTTTAGACATTAACGATGCTAGTGGGCTATCAGGGTGAGCCATCATCTTTAAGAATAAAGCTCTGTCTATAAACTTGTTAGTAGCTGCATCAAATGATGTTGCGCCTATTTGTTGTTTTAATAATCGTTTAAATACATTGAATGCTAAGTTGTTGTTTATAAATCCTGCATCTTGTGCTGCATTCATTACAGTATCAAATATACCACGGTATGCAACCTCCATAGGAGAAACTTCATTTATACCATTTTGCATTTCAGTAATGAACTCTTCCGCACCTTGTACTAGTTGTATATCTTCATCACTCAAGTACTCAGCTTCTGTATCAAGCCAGCCTCGCAATGCTGACATCTCATTAACATTACTTAAGTTATCAGGTGTAATTACCTTAAATGCTTTTACTACAGATCTACCCGCTCTATGGAATAGTGCAAAGTTGTTTAGCATTTTTACTTGATTATCATTTTCTTTACTAGTTAGTTCTTCTACAGTCATTGGTTCAACTACATCACTAGCTTTTCCTTTATACTTTCTTCTAACTTCGTTGATAGCTAAGAACAACTGACCTGGATTATATCCTTCGTTTCTTGCTACTTGTATAGCTTCTACAATGGCAGGCTGTGTTAGAAAGTCTATTACTTGTTCTACAGGTATACCAGCACTTAGCATCATACCTGCTACAGGCACAGTAAACTCATTATCATTTATATCTATCTGTATAGGTTTCTTAGCAGCGTCTACCGCAGCTGATAGATAGTTAGATATAGTAGAACTATTAAACTTTTCAGAGTTGTGCTCATTCTTTTTACCTAACTCTGCAAATACTACTCCATCTATGATTGGTGCAAAGTTCTCGTTTATCTTAAGATTTCCCTGCTGCGCAATGTTATGTCCTGCAAGTATGTTAGCCCAAGAACCTCTAAGTCTTATACCCGCTTTGTTACGCATCTCCATATCTATCTCTGCTAATGGATCATTATAGTCTACCATAATAGTACTATCACCACGCTTATCCATAGCCTTATTAGTTAACCTGTTTCCGTCTAGCGGATCTAGCACTTGACTTAAGTGTTCAGGAGCTGTAAGTGCTTGGAACATTATATCAAATATTCTTTGTTCTCTTTGCGATCTTTTATCTTGGCCGTCTTCTCTTTGGATAATAATTAACTTATCAATATCAAAGTCACTGCCCATCTGCTTAGTAATTCCTCCAGGCACTATAATTCCTTTTGCATGTGACTCAGGTAAGAAGCGCACTACGTTCATTGGTAGCATAGAGTTCTTACCTTGGTTAGGTATACGGTACCCTATAATAGTTAATCTTGGATCGTTGTTTGCTATTAGGTCTTCTATGTTTTCATTTTCTGCTATACCTAAATCACTACGACGCATCATTACTTGTGCAGGCTCTGTACCATCATACATCTTTAGCTCACTGCTCTCTACATGCCCGCCTACCTCTGCTATCTGTACAAGTTCTTTACCTTTTTGTTGTTGTTTAAATATACCATTGTTGAATAAGCTAAAGTATATCTGTTCAAACTTTGCTTGGAAGTTAGGAAATGCTAGAGGTATAGCAAACCTATAATCAAACTGTCCATTTGGTACAATGTTTAGTGCTCCTAAATAAGTATCAGGCAATCCTTTTTCACGTACCGCTGCTAGTAAGCGCTCTCTTAATTTTTGTAGGTGTGCTAGTTTTGCAGCTTTTTTATCTTCTAATGTTTTAGCATTACGCATAGCGGTAATACCAAGCTCATCTTCTATCTTTTTTGTATCTTCTTTTATATTCTCAGCTATTAGATTTTGGAACTCTAAGTTTAAGTTAGGATCTAACAACCAATCACCTATGATGTTTTTACGTATCTGTCTTGAGAATGTAATCTTATCTTTCTTAACCACTGGTATTATTTGTGGCAGTCTTAGTTTTGTAGAGTCTAATGTATATGTATTTAAGCCATCTAAGTTATCTACATATGGATCTCTAATATCTTTACGGGCGCCTTTGTTTGCATTCTCTTCATGTATTACCTGAATATCTTGATCCTCCATTACTCTGCGTAACTTTTCTAACACCGGGTATTCTGCAGCTAGTTCTTTAGTAACAGTTACATATGAATTCTTATCCATATGTAGAACTGGTTTACCATCTCTAACTGTTAACTCTTCGTGATAAGGCTTTATTGGTTTGATAACTACAGGAACTCCTTCGTTATCTACATACTTACCTGCGTTTGGATTAGTAGGGTCTATATTAGTTTCATTTAGATATGCTTGTTCATCTCTAGATCCCCACTCTCCTATACCTTGTTGTATTGCACGGTACATATCTATAGATATAAATGACTGCGCATCTGTTTTTACTACAGGAGATGCCTCAGTATCTCTATATTGTTCAGATATTCTTTCAGCTTCCTCTCTTGATACACCAGCTTGCATCATGTTAGTAAACATTTTATCAGCAACTGCGTTTGCTACAGCTCCATCTTGAAATCCTAATTGTTTTATAGTAGCTGTTTTGTATGTAGGCATCATGCCGTAGTTTGGATCGCTCAATGTGCCTCGTATAGCTAACTTTTTACCTGGTGTATTAACTAGCCCCATACGTTTGTAGAAGTCTGCACCATCTTTTGCAAAGGCCATACCGCCACGTAATAGTTTATTTACTTCTATTCTGCCAAAGAAATCATTGAATACAAAGTCTTTTACAAAGTTTTTATTGTTTCTTATAGAGATATGCAAATCAGCAGGATTTATTCCTAACCTTTCTATCTCACTCTGCAGTCTGTTTTCATAACCTTCAAGTTTAGTTTCAACATCATCAACTAATCTTTCTAATATCTCATCTATCTTCTGCATCTCAGCTGCTCCAGCATTTTGATCTAAGAAGACATCTGCTCTTTGTATTAGATCTACATTACCATCTACAGTTTGTGAGTAATCTAATCCTGCAATCTGCGGCATAGTAAATGCTGATCCAGTTTCACCATTAGTAAAAGGATTAGTTCCAGGCGCATAGTGATAGCCTTCAATAAGTTGACTTATATCTCCATTTGCTTTTTCTATGTCTCTTCTAGCTTGAAACATAACTACTAGATCTTGTACTATAATACCTTTAATTGCTTCTCGCTTATTTATATTGTTTCCTAACTTGTTATAGTATTCAAATCTCGGTATGGTAATAAAGTCCATACGTTTACGATCTGCTTGTGTAGGTAACGTAAGTTTAAAGTATCTAGATGAACCATTATTAGCAAAAGCATTTAGCCTAGCTATAATAGAAGTCTTTTCATTTTGACCCTCATAGTCTATTCCTATACCATAATCATTTACTCCTTTAGATGAGTCTAATACTTGTGTTTGGAAAGCTTCTTTTACATCTGCATAAGACAAAGCAGTTAGTAGAGGAGACTGGTGTTTAATATCAAACCCTGGAGAGAACAGCGGAGTTTGTGTAAGACTATCAAACATATCTCCAAAGTTATTTTTTATCTGTACTATAGTTTCATCTAATATAGTAGGTTGATTGATTGGGTAGTATACTTTACCCGCACCACTTAAAAAAGATTCAGCTGGATTGTTTACAAAGAATGGAGTAATAGCTGCCCACTCTTTTACTACATCTAATGTTCCTCCTTGTTTATCTGATCCGTATATATATCTGTTGTCTTTTATTGCATTGACTAGTCTTTCTAATCTTTTCTTAGGTCTGAATACTTCTTTTCTAAACAGTTCTATACCAGTTGTACCATCAACATCTCCCTTTTCAAAGTATTCTTTTAATTTATTTGTAGATTCTTCAAGTGTATTTCCATACTGTATACCTAGATTCCACAACAATGTAGATAGATTTTCTACATCTGCAGGCTGTAATTCTTTTGTAGATCGTCTAAGGTCTTTTATCTTGTCATATGCAGATATGATTGCTTTACGTTTACTTTCTACTACTTCTAGATCACCCTCTTCATTAGTTTTATATAAAGCTCTTGGATTAGGCATGTCTGATTCAATAGATTGTCTCTTCCAAAAGTTTAAAGCTTTTGATTTTATACTACCTTGGTCAGAGTCAAACATTTTTACATCTATAACTTCTCCTATTTTCTGACCATCTACTACAATATCTCTTTTGTCAGTTCTAAACTGTAAAAAGTTTTTGTAAGAGTTGGCAAAGTTTGCATAGAATGCTGCTTCTTCTTGAGCGCTTAAGCTTTCTAGTTTTCTTATTACAGGTATTAGTGTTGGATTGTATTTTGCTTTTGCTCTTAGTTGAGCCATCATACTAGGGAAGTCTGGTTGATCTACAGTTGCTTCATTTATCTCAGAGTATATTTCATCCAATGGTATGGCTGTGTAGTATCCTAATACATTGGGCTCATCTGCTCTTATGTCTGTTAAGAATGCTTTTACACCACTTGATAGTTTATCTTTTGGATTCTCTTGTAGTCTAGATATGTCATGTATACGAATAGGCGTATCGTCTTCATCTACTATCTCTACGGTATCATCCTTTACTTTCATACCATACTCCTCTAGCCTCTCTTGAATAGAACTTCTAAATCCTTTTACTATAGTATTACCAAGTTCATCTGTAACATCCTGCCAATAAAGATATACATTTAACATGATAGCGCCCTTTTCATTAATTGTAATACCACTATCAGCTAAGGCAGCATCAACTTCTTCAGCATTTTTAATCTCTCTACTTTTTATTTTCTCAGCTACAGCTACTACTTTATCTCTATCTTCTTTGATAGGAACTCCTTTACTATTTTTTCTTAGACCATCAAACCCTTCAACTAAAGCCCTTTCTGCTAGAAGACCTTTTACTTTTCCTTTCTTATCCCCAAACCATTTTTTTACATTATTAATATTTTTAAAGTATTCAGGATTGTTATTACGAAAATCATTGAAGAAGCTAATCACAGTGTCAACAACAACTCTTTCTTTTTCATAACTCAGGTTGCTAGCTGTTTGTGTTGTAGAAAAGGTTAAAGGTTCCCCTTTAGAATTAGTAAGTATTTTTTCTGTGCCATCAGGTCTTATTACGTAGTAGTAACCATTACCCATAGCAAGTATAGGCTCACCGTTTTTATCTGTTATAAGTGTTGCAGGATTCTTTGCTTTTGCATCATTCTCAAAGTCCATGCCGTAGTCATCCTTAAATTCTTTTGTATACATATTTCTGTATACATACTCAGCAACTGCAGGATCTCCAGTAGCATTTAATAAGTTATCAAATAGTAAAGATGATTCTCCACCTGGAGTTTCTATACCTATAACATTATTATTATTATCTCTTTTAAGTTTACAAGCCATATTTATTTTTATTTACAATCCTGATCAAAGTCATTTCTATTCAAGTCTGCTGCAAAAGGACTGCCCATTTCATTTGCAAACTTCTGAATTTCAGATACACTTGGAGTCTTGGAAGAAGTAAAGGTAGTATTTTCTGAGATTTGTTCAACAGTTGTTCCTTTAAGATTTCCTTTACTAAATGTTATTACAGGGTTGTGGAAGTATCCTACAGAAGTTCTTACTACATCAGTTGTTAGTATAGAGTTATATCCTACTCCTTCTGATCTGCTTACATCCCCTAACTCCTCTGCAGAGAATAAATAATCTGTATAACTATCATACACTCTGTTTGGATTTACAGGACTAGTATATGAACCTGTTCTACCAGCTCTGCCTAAATCTACATTGTATTTTTTTCTACCTAAGAAGTCTGCAAGATCTTTCTTAAAGTTTTCTTTTATTCTATCGTAGTCTTTACCTTCTGCTTTTGTAACTTGGAAGTCTCCATTCTGATCTACATCTACAAAGCTAAACTTAAATGGTTTATCTTGCAGAGCGTTTTGTAATTGAGTGTCGTTTATTCTTACTAAACGTCCTGCCGTCGGGCTGTTGTATACCATATAGTTTTGTCCGCTACCAAATTGTCCAAACTCTAAATACTTTGGATCTGAGTATGCGGCTACTCTTCTACTTTCATCACTGTTAGCTACGATTTCTTTTGCAGTATCAAAGTTCTTTTGTTTTAATGCTTCACCTACAGCTGTTACAGCTTCTGTAGTAAGATTAGCTGTACTACCCATAGAAACATTATCTGTTCCTTCAGGGTTTTGATTAGCTGGTATTAAGAAGCCCACTTGTCCTGGTGTTGTTCTTTGTGGTGTACGCATAGTAAGATCTGATCCAGACGGTCCAATAAATTCTACTACACCATCTGTTACAACTGTACCTACTAACTGTGGTGTTCCTCCAAATGTTTCACGCGGGTCATAGAAATACTTTTGACCATCTGCAGTTCTTGCATTATTAAAGTTTGGAGATGTAACACTAGCTACTTGAGTAGTAACTCTTTCTCCTGCTTGAAGTTTACGAACTATATCTGCTCTGTCTTGTCCTTCACCTCTTTGTAGTTTACCAACTATCTGGTCTCCTATTTTGAAGTATACAGGTATATCAGCTACACTACCATTAGGGAAGTTTTCTTTGTAATAATCATTCTCTATAATTTGGAACTCTACCTCTACGCCTGGCTGTATCTGTATTAGAGCCTCTCTATTTATCTTAATTATCTGGCCATCTACAGTGTCAGGAGCGTTAACTGCAGGACTGCCTGCAGGACTTACCTCTATCTGTGATCTGTTTGTTGCAGGATCTTTTATAGCTCTATCTGACATTGCAGATTTTGTATCTATATTATCTCCTTGTGGAGGCACACCTGCAGGTATTTGTTGTCTTAGTGATTCACCAAGTGTAGGTCCTTCTACAGGAGGCATGTCGCTACGTAAATCTTCTTCGGACATTCCCATTAAATCTGCTACACCAGATCCTACAACTAATCCACCTTGCTTACCGCTTGATGCGGGCTCGCCTGCTTCTTGAGATCTTTTGTTATTCTCTACAGATTTTTCTATTGACTTTTCACTCTTACCTACAGGTTCTACAGTATCTTCTTCAACTACAGGATCTGACATATCTTTTAACATCATCTCATAAGCCTCTCTTAATTCCCTTTTTTGACCTGTATAGTAACTTGGTGAATCTATACTTACTCCCTCAGCTATATCCTTTTTAACTTCTTCTAAGATTCTTCTTGTTGTGCTTTCAGCGCCTCCAGTATTAATAGGGCCGCCCTCTCCTTTTAAATGTCTATAAGCATTTACTACTACTGCCTCGCTATATTTTTCAGGATTAGCTATAATATCTTCTGCTTTATATTGCTCTGTTAATGTATTTCCTTGACCATTTTCCTTTGCTCTGTTACGAATAAAAGTTTCTATCCTTTCTTTTGGCTGACCTTTTTCACGTAATACAGCTAATGCACGTTTGTCGCTCTCACTTAAAGTTTCTTCTAATGCTGCCAGTCTTTCAGACTTTGGAGTTACATTTATAAAAGTCCTCTTTTTTCTAACGCCTTCTGTATTATCTCCAACTTCTCTTGTAGTGTCTTGTTCTTGAGTTTCTCCCTCAGTGGTTTCGGTAGTTTGTCCTCCATACTCTGGAAGTCCAGTTTCGTTTTCATTTTTAATTCCTTTTAGTTTATTTTCTTCTAATGCTATCTGTGCTTCTGCATTTAGTAAATCTTTACGCTTTTGTTCTAATTTTTGTTGCGCTTGTTTACGTGCTGCAGATGCGGCTTTGAAAGAGTCAAAATCATCATTGTTCTTATACTCTTCCATAGATTGGTCTAGAGTTTCAATAGCTTTCTCTAGCTCTGTTATTTCATTTTCTACTATAGATTTATACTCTTTAGACTCTTCTATAGACTCCATAGCTTTACCCTCTATTCGTACGCGCTCCATCTCAGATACACCTATAGTTTGTCCTCTAGCTTTTAATACACCCTTACGTGCACGGATCTTTCCTCTAAGAGAGTTCATTTCTCTTCTTCTTTCACGCATTTCAGGCTCGTTGTTTATATCTTTATTAGTAGCTCCTTCAGATATAAAGAAGTACCTAAGATTATCATAGTCTGTTTCTAGTTGGTCTAATATTTTATCTAGCTCGTATATCTCTGAGCGTAAAGATTCATTTGTTTTTTGTCCATGTTTACCACCAAAAGCTAATCTCTTTATTTTTTCTTTTGCGGCCTTTTCTCTAGCATCAGCTGCTTCTCTATCTAAAGTTGGTTGACCTTCCAGCTTACGGGCTTCAGACATGTAGATAGCATACGCTAGTGCATCAGCCTGCTGTCTAATAAAACGTCTTCTGTTACCATTTGCATCTTCTAGCTGTACGTACTTTATCTTCTTAGATCTCTCTGTACGCTTTACAGCATCATTTGGATTAACTTCTTTATTGTAGTAAGTAGTGCCATCTATTTGGAATGTTCTACCATCTTCACTTATGATTTCCACACCGCCCAAGTTATCGGGATCAAATGCTTCTTGCACTTCTCCTGTAGCATCTTCTTGATCTGTAACTTGATTTTCTTCTGTATTAGTAGCTGCTACATCTAACTTTCCTTGCGTTTCACCTTTTAATATATTTTCTAAATGATCAATAGCAATAGACAGTCCAGCTTTTTCTATTGGATTTAACTTAGTTTTATCTATCTTTTTTAACTTGTCAAGTTTTTCTTGTGTGCTTGTTCCTTCCTGAGTTAAGTACTTTTGCGATTGCTGTCTTTCTTTTGCTCTAAGCTCTAATTCTTTTGCTAATGCTTTTTGTTTTAAACTTGGGGGTAAATCTTTATCTTCTAGTAGTTTATTTACATCTTCAGAAGTTTCTGCCTTATCAAACTTTTCATTAAACGCTTTTGTTTGTTCTCTTAACAATGCAGCATCTTGCTCTATTTTGAGATTTCTTTGGAATGCAGCTTGTGCGTATGGGTCAGATGCTAGTTTATTATATATATCAAGCGCTGCAAAGGTTTCCGCTGCAAGTTTTCCATAATCCTGCATCTGTTCTTTTAATTTCTCAGCTGCTATAGGATCTATTTTTGCTAATTCTAAATATGCCTTATTCATTTTTTGTTGCATATCAGTTAGTCTCTTATTAACATCGAAGTCCTTAGCATCTGTTTCTCCAGGCTCTGTTTGGAAGATAGAAAAATCTTGGAGTACATTATTAATGTTTAACTCTGTATCCATCATCTTGTTATTAGCTGCAAGAGATTTATTAATTGTTTCCTGCATATCCTTTTGAATATCTCCCATTCTACGGGTTCTGTCCTGTACCTCAGCTCCTCTAAAAACTAACTCATGTCTTAAATTTGATCTTTCTCTGTATGTTTGATCCTCTGCCTTACGAGCCTCTTCACTCATTAATAATCTAGGTAACCCTCTAGTTTGCTCAGGCAATGCAAATCTGTCGTTTACATTGTTATATACTTGTTGTAGATTATCAATCTTAGAATTTATACTAGACATTATCTCGGACTTAGACTCACCAGCAGCTTGCTCTAAAGTGAGAGTTTCTCCTTTTTCATTTACTAGTGATATGCCCATAGCTTCGGCAAACTCTGTGTCACTTAAGTCTGCAAAGTCATTTATCTTCTGTCTGTATACATCAAAGCCTCCCATCTCTAAAGCTTGTAATGCATTCATACTTATTAATTTAAACTGCTCATCTTTATATGTTTTTATATCTCCTCTCTCTTTGGCAGCTTGCATACGTTTAAGAATTTGACTACTAGCATTTGCATATCCTAATTTTTCTGTAGTGCCGTTAAAAAATCCAGTATTTATGGCATTAGCTAGAGCTTCAGCATTTGCTTTTCTTTTTGAATGATCTTTGTTTACAATAGATTGTCCACCGCTCATAAGACCTCCAGTTATGAAACCTACAAGCATTGATTCTAAACCCTCTTGTGTACCAAATGTTTTAGATAAAGCTTCATTTAGCGCTTTACCCATATCCCCATAACCGTTATTCTTTAGTTTATCTGTGTGGTAGCTGTGTGAAAACTCTCCAGATGCAAACTGAAAACCTTCTTGGAATGCTTCTTCTACACCATTCATTGCAATAGGCTTCATTCTATTCATTACACCTTGCCAAGTAGTTTCATTGGCAAACCTAGATACAGCTTTTCTTTTAGCGCCATCTAGTATAACATCACCGGTTTCTCTCATTGCAGCATTGTAACCAGCTACTTGTTTACCAAACATTAATAGGTTAGTACCAGCAAGAACTGGTAGTTGTACTGCAAAGTTTGTATTTGCTGCAGCATAAGATACATCTTCAAATTGTTTTATTATATCGTCTGGAACTTGAGATTCATTCTCTAACAAGTTTTCTTGCATATAATTATCAAGAAGTGTCTGGTATGTATTTCTTTGACTCTCTCTTGCTTCTACAGATGCTTCAGCTAGAGACATCATTAAACCTCCCTCTAATACTTGAGCTGCTCGTGCAAACCTAGTTAATTTACTAGCACCTTTAGCTAATTTAGTACCAAGCTTGGCTCCATTAACAACAGCTTTTGTTGCGTTATATAATGCAGTTCCCTTAGATGCTCCGCTTAAAGCTTTTGTTGTTAGTCCTATTGGTCCTAAGCCTCCTGTTAGATACATAGTAGCTATAGATCCTAAAGAATATCCTAAACCATTAGCTACGGTGTCTGCCCAGAAGTTTGCAGTTCCTAATTTTTGGAACGTGTTCATCTTTTGTTCTTCTCTTGTAAGATAGTTAGGCATGTTTTCACGCATCCACTCATTAGTCTTATCTACAGTTCTACCTATAGCATTATCATAGTATGCTCCTCCAGTTGCTAACTCCCCTAATCCAAATATAATACCTAATGTATTTTCTGCTACAGCACCTATAGTGGTAACTCCGGCTTTAGCTAGACCATTTCCCCATTGATCTGCAGTTGATTGTCTACGAGCTCTTAGCTCATCCCAGTCTAAATCCTGACCAAGGCCTATGCCGTACTTAGTAAAATTAGTTATAGATTCTCCTCTATCAGTGGTGTATTGAGTAGATAAAAGTTGCTGATTTAACATCTGCTCTCCCATTCTACCATCTCCTAAAGTAACTCTAGGCTTAATATCCTGATTTGCCTGTCCTGTTATAGGGTTAACTCTTTTTGCAGTACCATCTGTTGTATCTATAGATGGGGGTGCATTGTTAGGAGTTTGAGTTATTGGATTTATTCTAGTCTCTTCAGCCATATTACTTTAGCATTGTTCTTACAGTCAGTCCTGCTGCATCTATATTATATATATCGTCACTTAATATTGTAGAGTTAGGAGGATACGAACCTTCTACATAAGGAACCATGTTGCCGTTAGCATCCTCTTTAAGACCAAAGACAGTAACAGATGTTATATTTTTATTTGCATCAAAATTATATTGATGATGTCCTTTATATACTCCATTCTCATCATAGAATCCTATGTCTGCACTAGGAAGTCCTTGCAGCCTGCTCTTGTTAACTTCAAGTTGTGTTTTGTATACAGGGTTTTGGAAGTATTGCTCCATACCAGCCTGTTTCATATTACTATAAGGTACTTTTACTATTACAGGGTTTCCTGTTTTAGGATCAATTGCATTAGTAGTAAACTGTAAACTAGGCTCTCCTAGATAAGGTGTTGTATCAAATGTAACCTGTGTTACTTTTATAGGCTTATCTGTATCAAGATCTAAATCTTCTATCATAGTTTGAACATTTCCATAACCATCTTGTTTTTGACCGTTATAGAATATTTCAAAGTTTGGATCAAGAACACGATTTTCAAATGCACTCTTGACTGCTTGCGTATTAGCTTGAACTAGAGGATCATTCTCTCCAGGGAATGTAGTAGAAGTCATACCTGATGTTTCTACAGTAGAATTTTCATCTAACCATTTATCTATTTCATCAGTTCTTCTTTTAAAGAAGCCAGCGTTAAATCTGATAATATCATTAATTGTTGCGTCTGGAAGCCCGTTTAATGAACCAAAGTTTTTATTATAATCTTCATTAAGAATCTTGGCTAAAGATGTTAACATCTGGTTACCGGTTATATTATCCTCTACATCAGCGAATAAAGTATCTACTCTTTTATTTCTATTCTTCATCGCGTCACCTACAAATTTTATAGCTTCAGAAGTAGTTACTGTTCTGCCTAAAAGTTTTGATACAGAATCAACTAATTGTTTACCATTTATTGATTGACTACCAACACCTATAGTTCCTTTAAAATCTGTTGTTGCAAACTCTCTTTCTGCATCAGCAAGTTGATTCGCTGTAAATCCACTTTGATTTTCAGCTTCTCTTAATCGTCGCTCTTGTAAATTTATCTCAAGTCTAGCATGAGAAATTTTCTCCTGCATGCTCTTTAATATAGAGTTTCCGTTCTTATCTTTTTGTTTAAATTGCTCTGGAACTCTACCATTCATTATATCATCAGCAGTTATTCTTTGGTCTTCACCAATAAGACCTAACTCTCTAGCACGCACTGTAGCATCATTTTCTACAAGTATCTGACTATCTTTATAGTTTTGTATATATGTATTAACTGATTCTTGACTTTTACCTCCAGCATTATCTATTTGTGTCATACCAGTATCATAATATACAGTAGGCACTGCTTTATCTAGCTTAGATTTTAAGCCTACTAAAAACATCTTATCATAGTCTACTATTTGCTCACTAAATATATTTTCGTATGCAAACTTTCTAACAGCCATATCTCTTTCACTTCCTATAATACCTGAAAGAGTTTCATCTTTTAGATATTTTGCACGGGCTTGCATGCGCTCTTCTTCAGATTCTAGTCCTGCACCGCTAAGAAGATTAATTTCTTTCTGTATTTTTTCATCTATCTGTGCAGCAAGTTTATCATTACCATCTGCAAGAGCTTTATCTCTTAGTCCTATTAGTCCATTATTATTAGGATCATTCTCATCTCCATATAAACTAGCAGTTAGACGTTGTCTGATTTGCTCATCTGTAACATCAAAAGTTGTAAGATCTACTTGCTGTGCTACTGATGCAGATACATCTGGCCTAGCCATCACATTATCAAATATAGCCTGTACATCTTTTTTGGGAACAGTTTTGTACTTCTCTCCTACTTTAATAGTAAACATTGCATCAGGACCTTGACCAACTTGTTGTACAACTTGACCTCCTTCTTTAGCTGCATAGTCTTTCATAGCCTCAGACATCAATGCCTGTATATCAACATCTTTTACAAAGTTGTAACCATTAAAGAAACTACCATCATCAATACTACCATCTTCATTTCTCTCTAATCCTGAGTATCCAAAGTTAGATTTAGCTAGAGCCTTGTTATATGTAAGAGCATTTATATCTCCTTTATTGTATGCATCCTGTACTCTTTTTTTGTACGCTTGATACATCTCATAGTTCTGCTTTATAGGCTGATAGTTTTTATCAAACTCTCTAGCACTTTTAGATACATCTAG
>TARA_R100001591_G_scaffold34972_1_pt1 | contig 14647 bp, 19 predicted proteins | sample TARA_R100001591 | Tara Oceans TARA_R100001591 (sample SAMEA2622725) | marine metagenome | biome: marine biome (ENVO:00000447); feature: surface water layer (ENVO:00002042); material: "saline water (ENVO:00002010), including plankton (ENVO:xxxxxxxx)" | depth 5 m
TTTACTCTAACTTTACTATAAAACAAAAGGAAAAAATATCATGAAAATGATCGACTATAAAAATGAAATAATGCAACACGTCAAGGATATGCTTGAATATGACTATGACCTGAATGATGAAGATCTTCACTGTAAGCTCTTCAATACTGACTACTATATCATTGGTACGTATCAAGCTACAAAGTGGCTAGGTGAGAATGTGTTTACTATCGTTGGTATCATCACCGAGTACGAAGAGTTTCAACTTGGTGAACGATATACAGATCTAGCCTCTCCGGAAAAGGTAGCTAACATGTATGCATATATCCTTGGAGAAGAATGTATTGAAGAGCTACGCAATGCATAACGATAACAATAACGAACAAGCTATTGTTCTTCCCTCTTGGCTACTTGTTAGTCAAGGGGGAAGCTCTTTATCTCAGCTGGAGGCATGGTATCTTGTAGCCCGGTTTCCAGGAAAGACAGTAAACGAGTACGAGAAGCTGCTAGGCTGGAGTGTACATAATGTTCTATCTCTTTTACAACAAATTGAACATTGGCATAGTTCTTGCAACAATATTGTTGGTACTACTGTTGGTGTTGGTGTTTATAATAGAGATTCAATTTATAATAATAACAACAACAACAACAAAAGTAATAATGATTCTTCTTTAGCTAAAAGGGAAACAGGAAAGAGTCTTCTGTTAAATGAAACAGAATATGCAGTTGACCCAAGTACGGATGACTCTCTTTTGTTATCTGTTCGTAATGGTAGCGATACGATAGCTCTACTCGAGTCATGGTCTAAGCTATGGTTAGACTCTGGAAGAGAGCTTCATGTTCTTCCTTGTAAGACCTTAGCAGTAGCAAGTAAGATTTGTAGAGATGGTAACCAAGACAAGGCTATAACTGTTCTTCAGTGGGCTTTCAATAGTGATCATTATCGTGCGAAGTGGCTCCGGTCTAAGAACATGCTCTGGTTACATAACCTATGCAATAGCAATACCCTTCACTCTAACCTAGCTCTTACTGCTAGTGAGAGTAGCAAGAAGGAAGAAGAACAAAAACCTACGCGTAGGTTACGACGTAGAGAACTCCTGCGACAACAACAACAACAACAACAACAAAAGGAAAAATAAAGATGAGATATTCAACAGCTAAAACACGATACGAAGCTATCAGGGATAATCCCGATTGCTTCTCCTTTCACCGGGTAGAAGGTGGATTTGTCTGCTTCTACTGTTCGCAAGCTCTACAAACTTGGCTTAATCAAAAATAAAACACAACAACAAAAGGAAAAATAAAATGGCAAGCAGAGCAATGATATTAGATTGTCTTGAAGAGTTCTCTATCAACTTCAATAGGGGAAAGTCTTATCAGGATATCATGGAGCTTAGGTGGTTAAAGTCTTTTGAGTCAACACCGGATAGCTGTCTTGAAGCTGGTATACAACAAATATTGGAAACTAGTTTTCAGTATCCTCCGACTCTTGGAGACGTAGTAGGTGCAGTAAAGAAGCAAGTCGCCGATATGTTAGGCAACACGAAAGGTGGAAAGTCTGTAAAGAGCTATAGCTTCTGTCAGGATTGCGAGGAGCGAAAAGGGATAGTTGCCACGGCGGCTCATTACATTTGGAAGGGAGAAGACTCCGATTATGGACAGTATAGAGTCTCTGTTTGTGATACTCTTTGTGGCTGTGAAGGTAGCATAGAATACAGAGGACAGGGAATGAGACTCTGGGCTATGCGAAAAAAATGTTTCCAAGAAGATCCTAGAGTGGATCTTCAAGCCTTTCACGCTACTTGTTTCGATATGCCATACCTCAAAGGAGTTGACTCAAGTGGAAAGTACTTCGATCACACTATGAGAATAGATCTCTTTGAAGAGATACAAGAACGTGTACACAAACGATCGATAGGGGTGCTTCCTTCCACTTCATTTAACAAGGTAGTGTCTACCCTAGTTGACGGAAATGAAATAGCCGTGAAGGCTCTTCTCGAAGGCGATGGAAGAATGATACATGAAGAACCTGATCCTTGGGATATCGAGAACGATCTAGATTTTGAATAAATCTACTCCTGTTTAAAAAACCTCATCATTCGATGGGGTTTTTTTTGTCTCAAAATATGTATTGAAATATGGACATCGATTGTCCATTGACAGACAACGAGAATAACGATAGAATATTGGTAACAAAAGGAATCAATATGACTACTCGAATAGCCTACAAAAATGGGGAAAGAATATATCTGAACCATCATGACTATCAACCTTACTTGGATGGACAGCCTTTACGTCTTCTCACCACTTGTCTGCATCCTGAATATGGTAAGTGCTGGATTTATGACGAAGGTCAGATATCCCACTTCATTGACGCAAAGAAGGACAACAAGAAACAAGGCTATGTAAAAATATATATGCCTTTTGCACAACCTATGACCAACAACGATAATAAAAAGGAAAAATAAAATGGATAAATACTGTTTACAATGGTCTTATCTAGGACGAAAAAAAGACTGGCAACTAAAACAATGGCAACAAGAACTTGGAGTAAAACTCCCTGACAACATGGAATACTTTTCACCGATTTCTTGGTTTGCAAAACACGTCGATCGTATATTGTCTGGACCGGGACTTGGTAGCCTACAGGATTGGATCTTACTAGTAATCGAAGCACAAGACCTACACAAAGAACAGCACGAACAATATCCCATTGTCTTTTGGCTATTTGATGCCAATGAAAAATTAATAATAACCAATAAACAACAGCAACAACTATCATTATTTGGAGAATAAAATGTTAACTGTTTGGTACTCGTCCTTATGTCCTAAAGGGCAAAAAAATTCATCGATGTTAGGTGGTCATAATACAATACCCGACACCATTTTTCCAAAGACAAAAAAACCTGTCTGGTATTTCTCGCTCGAGGAAGCTAGACGGGTAACAGTCGAAAACGTTCGGACGGATGCATATTGCATAACGGCATATCCAAATGGATGGATAGAGGTATGGGATCATAATAATAATGTCGTACACACAACAAGAAAAACAATAAAACAACTCTCATTATGGAGCATAAAATGACCAACAACAACACTATTTACACAGCATTGTATATGTTTCATGGATTGATTGAAACAATTGAGATGACATCTTCCAATCCGTTCTTCAAGAGTAAGTACGCTTCTCTTCCAGATATCCAAAGAGCTATAGCTGGTCCATTGAGAGATGCCGGGTTGATACTCGTGCACCAACTAGGAGAGAATGACACGATGACCACCAGCGTTATTCATTGCGAAACAGGAACCTCTATTTCTTCATCGTTCTCTTTGCACATCAAAGGAGAAGATAGTCAGGCATGGGGATCTGCTATCACGTATGCCAAACGATATGCGATCGGTGCACTACTCAACCTTTGCATTGACAAAGATGATGACGGCAACGCTTCATCCGGAAGAGCAAAGAAGGGAAACAAACCACAACTCAAAATGAATAGCGATGCCTTCTTGAAAGCTAGACAATGGTACAAAGAAGGGAAGGGAACATTATCTCAAATCAAACAAAAATATGCCTTGACAAGTGAAGTCGAAAAGGCAATACTCTCATAGACGGATTGAACACCCGTTAATACAATACAGTATTTATATTAGTAAAGTTGAACGCAGGGTATTCCTTTTCCCTGCGTTCTTTTTTTTAGTCTTGAATCAGCTTCAATGCATCTCTTAAGTCCTGGACATTATGAGATTGCATCTTCTCATCTTGGGTTAGGCGTTCATAGATACGAGTGCACACGTATTTGGATGCGTTAATCCGTGCCATATCACTAGCCTCTGGATTGGAGAGCACGTCATTGATAGCTTCAATAGCTGGTGCAAGGAGTTGTGCAAACCGGGCATCAACAGCAGACAATGAGAACTCGTTTAGCGGTGTCACGGCAAGCTCTACCTTTTGACCGAGCTTTCTTTTCTCTGTTTCGATAGCTCGTTTGAAAGCTATATTCTCTCGCTGCCAATAGTAGATTGTATTAACAGAGTATCCCAGTATCCTAGCTGTCTTTACTTTTGTAGTACCAAGAGCAAGAAGACGGGCTGCCTTCAGCTGCGCATGGTTCAATCCAGTATTAATATCGATAGTCTTCTCCAACTCCTTTCGTAGTTGAGAGTTCTTAGATGTTGTTTTGTTCTTCATTTTCTTGGACATCGCCCCTCCAATTTGTAAGCCAAGCAAATAGATTGTTTCCTGGACACTCTGTTTGTCCATGCTCTCGATGACCAAAGACAGCTTCTTTTTCCAGCGAATAGGTGGCCATCAGCCCAGCCAACAACAACGACAACGATGACTCCTGATGAGTACCAACACTGTCACTATTAAAGTTTCCTGTCACGCAGATACCAATAGACCTACGATTTTTTCCTTTACAATGAGCACCAACAACAGCAACATCACGTCCACGATGGATTGTTCCATCAAACGTAATCACAAAATGATATCCAATACCATTCCAGCCACGGTCTTTGTGCCATTGATCAATCATCTCTGGTGTAGTCTTCTTCTGAGATGATGCACTATGATGTACGTAGATTGCATTGATAGCTCTCATACATCATCACCGATATCTTCAGCAAAGATCGCCATCAGTTCAAGAAGGTCTGCCAAGATCTCTTGCTTCTCTTCTTTGGTGTATCCTTTCTTTGCATATCGAATTAGTTTGGCTGCAAGTTGGATGCTTGCCTTCCAGGTATTGATTTCAATATTAATCTTTGGTTTCATTTTTTCTTCCCACTTTTCTTTTTATGTAAACCATGACTAGCAAATTGCTTGCCTGATTTTGTTGCGGCTCTTTTCTTTCGAGTAGCTGCAGCCAACTTACTACGTCCGCTAGATGTTTTTTTTAATCGTTTTATTTTTTTTTCCGGTGCATAAACCTCACCAGTTTTTAACGATGGTTTTCCAGACGGTGTGCGCCACTTTTGTTTAGTCCATTTCTTTAATGACTTTTGAGATTTTTTTAATGGCATTATCTCTTCTTTGGCTTCATCATTTTTTTCTTTTTTGGTTTCATCATTTTCATTGATGCTTTTTTCTTTGGCATCGTTTTCTTTTTTGATGGTCGTCCACGTTTAGTTCCGTATGTTCCTGGTCCTTTTGGCATAATTTACTCCTATTATTTACCAGTTTGTTTTAATGCGATTTTATGAGCTTCAGTAAAAGTTTTACCCTTTAACATTTTATCACGCATTATTTTCATATGTTTTTTTGTGTGATGTTTTGAATGTCTTTTCATTGTATCTTCTTGACGTTTAGTCAATTTCTTTTTAATTTTCTTTTTCATTTATAACCACCGCCTTTAGCCTTATATTGTTTGGCTAACATTTGTGCTTTGCGTGCTGACCACTGACCTGATCTTCCACCTTTGCTTCCTGCTTTTATCTTTTCAAAAAGACGTTTTCGCATTGTTGGTTTTGTATAATTGCCAGCAGCATTCACAGTAGATTTTTTTTTGGTTGTAGTCTTACGTTTTGTTGTTGTTGTTTTACGTTTCTTCTTCATCTTTTACTCTTCTTACCAATGCACTTCCACTTCTTTCTAGATAGATTGTTTGGACTATTGGGATCTCTAGCTTTCTTAGCTGACTTACCACCTTTCTTAATCATTTCTTTTTTAATACCAGCACTACGAGAACAATAAGCATCTCCTTTTTTTGTCCCCGGTTGTATTCTATCTTTACCCTTTTTGCTTTTACCAGCCTGACCAAAAGATACCTTCTTTGTTCTTCCTGTTTTTTTATTCTTTACAATCTTTGCAAAGCGTTTTCCTTTGGCTGGTTTTGCTGGCATTATTTTCCATTCCTGTGTGTTTCTCTAACGATGTTCTTGACCTTGAGTTCCTGGACCGACTCTTTTAAAAGAGTCACATCGGATACTACTAAGTCTATCTTTTTCGTTAGGTCTTGTAAATGCATTTGAGTCTGAGTTTGAAGTGTTGCCTTTTCTGCCTGCAAATCTGATATCACTTTATCATAGCGACCTCGGAGCATATCTTCCCGGCTTTCAGATTTTGTATTCAGCTCATCAAAACGTCTTTGCAACTGCTTTGTTTGAAATACCAGGTACGCAGCAAAGCCAGCTAGACTTCCTGATTGCATCATTATTTCTAACATTGCTTCATCCATCATAACCTTCCTACCTAAATAAAAGGGGAGAGACAAACCCTCCCCTTCATTCTAACATATTTTTTTATTAATCAAGATAAACAAAGTTCAGTCGATCATCTGCTGATGGTGCTGCGCCTAGTGTTACAAGACCAACACCACCTTCTCCACCAGTAGCAGATACAGTGTATTCATCGGTACCACTTGGAGAAGATGATACTTGCTCCAAAAGCAAACCATTACGATAAACTAAAACGTCTGTGTGATTGCTGTTTAATGCACGACCAAGATTAAAACCTGTTTTAGATCCATCTCCATTCGCTGCATCGCGACGGATTTTGAACCCAATTTTTGCAATGCTTACAGCAGTATTAGCAATTTTAGCCGTAGAAATACCAGCATCTTTTACACGCAGTGCATCAGAGTCTAGCTCTACCGTTGTATTATCAACACCAACAGCCAAAACACCACTTAAAGCAGCAAGACCATCACCAGCCATACCAGATACAAACGAAGCTATATCTTTCTTCTTACTTATATCATTATCACTTTTATCAACAAAAGCAATACTGTCTTGACCCATATTAATAGCATCTCCAGTAGCAAGACCATCGATATCCATTTTAATAGACCGTGCATCTGCACCATTGTAAGCGCCAGAAAGTTTTAAACCACCGCTTCCAGCTACAGTAAGGTCAGCAAGATTAGATCCTAAAGACACGCCAGAAATAGTGCTGTTAGCCAACTTGCCATTAACAATAGAACCACTAAGCATTGCATTGGTTACACCACCAGCAGAAATTTGTAGACCACTAGAGTTAGACAATCCACCGCTTCCATTCAATTGAACAGCAGAACCAGAAACTTTATCGGCAGTTGATATTGTGCTCAACAAAGAGTCACCAATAGATCCAGCCAGTTTTGCAGCAGCAATAGTACTGTTAGCTATTTTGTCATTGCTAATTCCACCATCTTTTAGCCGTAGTTGATCACTATCAATTTCAATTGTTGCATCATCTACCTTAACACTGAGAGTATTTCCAACCTTGCCTAAACCTGCTCCAGCATCTATGGCAGAGGCCCCATTAAACTGAGTAAACTCAATCTCGGTAGATCCCAATGTTACACTATCATTAATACAAACAAATGGAATATCAGCATTAACCGTTCCTTCTCTTACAAAAAGAGCAGCACCAGGAAATTCTTTAGCTTCATTTAAATCTGTTGAACGCGACCATCCTCCAGCAGCACAAACATACACACCATTTTCAGTTTGGTTTGATTGTTTTTTTACTAAGATACGATCACCAGCAGAAGCAGCAACACCATCAATAGTTTGTGTTCCACTCAACGTGATGTTTCCTGTTGTAGCTAGACGACAACTTTCTTTGAAGTGTAATCCAGCGGCTACATTATCAACGTATTGTTTTGTAGCGACATCTGATGCACCAGTCGGTGAAGATGCACGTAGAACTGCTGAACCTGACGAAAAGTCAAAGGTTCCAGCAGAAGTTTTAAGTTTACCAGCTTCGATTGTTGAATCTTTAATCTGGTCATTTTTTATTTGTACTGCCATGATAACTCCATGTTGTTAGGCATTGTAAACAACAACCAGGGTATCTCCTGGTTGCGGGGTGAAAGATGTTGTGAAAGATCTTGCCCCAGTTTCCGTAATGCCAACATCATGAATGTGTTGTAAGCCGTTCCAAAATACCTGCAATGACCTAATCTCATAGGTCTTGAGCACAGTAAAAGACTGTGTATCTCCATTAATTTGCGAGGTAATATTTTCAACGGTGACAACACCTTCATCGCCAGCACCACCACTAGGACCAAACGTATTTGATATAGCCATCTTATTACCCGCTTATGATGACAGTCTATTCATGCCACATGACAATTGTCTTGTCAATAGTTAATGTTCCTGCATCCGTCTTATAGAAGATATATACTGTGGAATTAACTTCTGAAATAAAATCCATATCAATTCTGTAGCTGGTGCCACCGACACCAGTTGTTGTTACTCCAGCACTGATCTCACCTGTATCAGCACCAAAAATAGGCTTGTTACCTGCTGCATCTGTTGACATAAGATAGTGGATTTGTTGTGGTGCTGGACCACTACTCATAGCAGAGCATTGGATAATCAATCCATTTATTCTACCGACAAATGGACTACCCTTGGGGTATGATCCCAAATCTATTTCATGCTTTTTTGCTGCATCATATGAGGTACCAACACTAGCAATACTGGTGCTGTTGGTGGCTCGGTGTATAAATCTATTAGTTCTTGTACCCATTTTCTTTCTCCTGCTTAGGGTTTAATTATTATAACTATTATAACTATTTCTTCATATTTTCCATTAAAAAACGCTCAATCTCTTTTTGATGCCTCAAAATAATTTCTCTCTCTCCTTTGGTTGATACAGAAGTTTCAGCACCCAACGCCTTTAAAAATAAATTGGGAGTTCCAAATCTTTTGTAATCTGCATCAGCATCTTCTTTGATAGCTGCCATATACAACTTGGCATAATCTCTTGGTGCTCGATTGATGCCAAGCAATAACGTTGCTATTTTCCACAAAGCATAATTCTTTGCTCCATCCTTAGACATTTTATATTGCTGTTCTCCTGGACCATACACTGGTTCTCCTGCTCGTCGTTCATCTCTTGTCCGAGGTGACGTTGTATAATCCTTGCGTGTTTGGACCTGAAAAGTTTCTTTGTATTTTTGAAGTGGAGTAATACCAAACAAATCTCTATACAATTCAAAGTCACCAAACGTTTGTAACCAGACAATATCTTCTGGTGGTACACGTGTACTATACTTGCCTGACATTCTTTCCAAGATTGTATTTAAAACAGGACGTAGTCTAGCTCCTTTGGCCATAGCATCTAAGGCTTGGTTCATTGAAGTATCCGGATGCAGGATCGATGCAAGATTGGTCATGGTTTCAAAGCTCTCTACATATGGATTGCTGTATCCAAATGTATATAAATCCTTACCATCAATTTTATCAGCCCACATCGAATAGAGCCGGGCTTTGGATTGATCATCAGCATACAACCAAGAGCCAGCATCCTTTTGTTGACGAGAAGAAGCTCGCATTGCTTTCCAAATATAATTGTGACCAGCATCACCAACCATACCTTTATAGATTGCATTAATTAATTCGGAATGAATCTGTCGAGTGAAGCTCCAAAACATTACATACTTTTGCGCAAAATCTCTTTCCAGTTTTCCCAACGCACCATAATCCAGGAGACTTCTCTTTGCAATATCGACGGCTTGTTCCACTGGCATATCATCAGCCAAGGCAGAATAAAATGCAGCCCGGCGATACATATAGTCCGAGTTGTCAGCCAGCTTGGAATACATATTTCGTCTACTTGGATCAACTAAATCAATAAAAGGTTGTGCCTTTGACAATGGTTGACCAGATAAATCTAGGCCTAGTTGACTCATTGTTTGACGAGCGGTGCTTTCATACACTTCTACTTTCTGTCTTGTTAAACCAAGATTGTATTGTTGTTCTAGATTTCGTAGCTCTTGTGCTGTCCAAACACGACCGCTCCTCGAAGTAAAAACCTTTCTGTCTGGTGCTTGCTTACCAATAGTCATAGCATCAGGTACAAACTTTGTTGCTCTACCGCCTCTTGCTCCAAGAGTTCCCATCATAATCAATGGTGCCGTTACTATGTTCTGTGCAAGATATGGTATGTTTGGAAGATACGTACCTGCTAACAATCCTTGACTCATTGTTCGTCTAAAAAATTCAATCGTCTTTCCAAAGAAATACCCTACTTTATTTCCCAAACTTTCATTTGCATTGCGCATCTTCTCTACACTTGTCCGTAGCTTATTCGCCTTTGCCATATCAAAAAGTTTACTTGCATCATTAGAGTATGCTGGACCAAATAAAAGACTAGAGTCTGTACCTCGAATCTTTTGCAACAAAGGAAGATTTTGATCTAATGCATCTATAATAGAATCACCAACAGCAATACCATTGGCAAGGAAAAACTCTCGAACAGATTCTATCGCATCATTAATAACACCAAGACCAATATCTGCATGGTACCGTCCATCAACAGGAGCACCACGCAAAAACAAATCAAGAATATTAGAACGAGTTGTATTAAGAATATCTTGCCATTCGTCAGGTAAATCTATGCCTTCTCTTTTAAAAGTTTTTTCAATAGACGAAAAGATTTTATTTGTTTCGGTATTAAAAGTATCAACAGCAATACCTAATTTTTTATAAAATTCTTTTTCGATGCCCATTAAATTAGGATACAACGTTTTTGTTTCTACCATCAAACCAGCAATTGCGTTAATCATAGTGTCGCGTTCTTTTATTCCTACCTTTGTAAGCAAATCAAAATGTAAATTTGCAAGTTGATTTGGAACTTTATCATCAATTAATTTTACCAAGATTTTTTTATAGCTTAATGGATCATCAACAAATACATCTGGAATATCTCTAAGCAAATCATCGAGGATTTCTTGGTATCGATTTATCAATGGCGTAAGATTTGTTTGCATATTACTAGCAAGATACTCAGGAATAAGATCAAATCTAAATTGAGGATTGGCATCTAGGAAAGACAACAACTCATCAGCAACAACATCTGCTTGTCTCATACCCAATACCCATTCTTGAGCTACCAAAATCGGCATCTCTTGTCCTAGTCCAAATAAACTTGGCTTTCGTAATGGAACCAAATTACTATTGTTTTTTTGAGTTCTATCAATAACAAGTTTAAAATTATCAAATGTTATTGGTAAAAAGTTTTCTCTTGTTGGTTCAAAATACTTGCTTCTTTGTCGTCCTGTTGCTTCTTCTGGTGGTAATTGTTTTGCAACATTTCTGGCATGTAATCCTCTATATTTACTAGGGTCATAATACTTAGCATAGTCACTACCAAAATAACCATTTAAAAGCACTCTCCATTGATCCTGATGATTAAAATACAATTGAAAATCAAGAACAACTTTTTCCCAAGATTTTCCTGTTTCCTCAACTACACGTTTCATTTGCGGATAATACTCTGAATCAAAATCATTAGCATACTGCTGCCAATCATTTCGATATCCTCTTTGAACAGTTGCTTTGATTCTTCTTTCACTTTCAGCAAGAGCAGTCTTATAAGACTTTTCCATTTCTAAATTCATAGCTGTAATGGGATCACTCTTTTTTGATTCAGAAAGAAATTCTTTTTCAAAGTTCTCCTGGACCTTTTCAATCTTGGCATTAATTCTTTTTTCCGTTGTTGCAAATTCAGGAGACGGGCTAAATCCTTCTTTTGGATTAACTACAACATTAGATTCATTCTTGAACAAATCTCGTACAGCACGAGCAAACTGACCCAGTTGTCCTTTTGACAACTGTTCGCTTAAACTTTGCCCCTGACTAATGGCAATAATATCTCCACGAAATTCTTGAGGAACAGCAGCCAACTCTGCTTGCTTGCCACCTGTTTGCAATCGGAAGGCTCCCATATCCTTTCCAGCCCGGTTCATAATAGATGGTTCAACAAACTCTTGGTATTGTCGAGGAGAAAATTGTCCTTTGCTATTTAAATCCAATAAAAAATCTTTCATCTTTTTGGATTGTCGAATGGTATTAACACCCGCATAATCAATAAACATATCAATAACATCATCGATATTTTTCTTTTCAACAACATAAACATCTGCTTTTGCTGAATAGTTTATTTTCTCTCGTTCTTTTGCTGCTGCGTCATCAAACTTTTTTCGCAATTGTTTGTTTTTGTATACTCTTGTTGGAATAACAACATTGCCAGCTATCAATGTTAAATCTTGAGGTGCTTTGTTTAACAAAGTTTCCTTAATATTTCCCTTCAAGGTATTGCGCATAGCTTCATTAACAACAAAAACAAAATCAGTATCATCAAATGATCTAGAAGCATCAGTTAAAAGATCGTCTAACTCCTGACCAATAATAGGCTTACCTGTTTTTTGTGTTTTTAATTTTTCAAAAATATCTACATTGCGAGATAGATTGTATGCAGCAGAAGTTCTTTGAAGTTCATTAACAAAATCATTTACCAATCGACTTGTTCGTAATGGTTTTGCTGTTCCTTCTATGGCTGCTCTAATACCCTCAACAGAATAGTCCTCCATTGCTTTCATTTTGTTGTGCAAAACAGCTAAGTTTTTATTTTGTTTTATTTCAGCAGATCTTTGTAACAAATATTGTTGGTCATCAACAATCTCTTTAATTGCACTATTGCTTAATAATGTATCAGGTTTATCTAAAACTTTGGCTTGTTCAAATACTGCTAATGCTGTTGGTGGTGGTTGTCCTTTATGAGAAGCTCTCATAAGATAATCTCCAACCGTAATGTCTTCTCCTGCACGTATTAATGTATTTAACGATGCCAAGGTTGCATATCGTTCGGCAATTAAATCAGCAGAGATTTCTTGGAGGTTTGCTTGTTTTGCTTGGGCATCGAGCCAATCATCCCATGTAAACTTGCCAGCATAATAATCATCAATCACTTCATTAGTTGTCTTACCAACACCAACATCATCAAACATCTGATTAATCTGAGATTTTGTAGCATAATACCTAGCAGCCTGAGCCGGGTTACTTATTCCCTCTAGGACAGCACCCGTCTCTTTTAATCCTTTTACTCCTGTTTTTTGTAGTCCTCTTCCTACTACTCGTGCAGTTTTGGATGCTGTCTTAACAGCCAGAGGAATACCCGTCAATGGAAGAGGTAACTCCATTCCTACACCGAGCCACCAAGCAACACCTTCTGGTGTCCAGCCTTCTACTCTGTTGCCTATGTAGGATGCAGGACCATATGGATTGGCAGCATACAACTCTGGGATGCCTTGTCCCTTAGCAACATTAGTAATGAACTGATCAACCATAGTTCCAGAATCAGCCAATCGATATATATCCGATTCATTTGGATCAACAAACAAAGACAATCCTTTTTGTGCAGTTGCAGCTGCACCACCAGAAAAAGTCAATCCTATATCTCGAAGAGCAGCACCAAGAGTAGACTCGTATATCTCTCCTGTTTCAGGAACCTCTTCTGTCAATACAGCACCAGCAAGTTTCTTAGCTGGCTCAGTAATTACTTCTTCAACACGCTCAGAAACATACTCATCTTTGTCTTCTGGTCCAGGAAGATCTCCTAAATTAATATCTTCTGTTGGTACTTGTTGTTGCAACAACGATAAAGCACGGTCTATTTCTCTTTCTCTTTCTTCTTTTACTTTTGGAAGCTCTCCAATGCGTTGTCGTTTAAAGGCTTCCAGAAACAACTCTAATGTATCAGCCTTTCGAACTTGACCTGTTTCTCTATCACGAACCAATCCTTTTTCAGCATCAACAATATTAGATTCAAATCCTCTCTCTGTGGAATAGTCTGCGGTTGGTACAGAGAATGCTTGCTGCAAGTCTTTCAAAGCACTCTCTCTAGCCGTAAATCTATCTTGTTCTTGTTCTATTAAATAATAAGAGTATCTATTTTGAAAAAAATCTTTTTGTACTTGAGGTAAATCTGACTTAGGTTCATAAGGAAATATTGGTGGAGCATCACTTTTGATTGGTAGATCTATCATAATCTCTTCAATACTTGGAACCTCTTCTGTTCCAAAATCAATTGGAATAGCAGGACTATCTATTCTTTCAAGAGCAATCTCATCAAAAATCTCCTCCTTGGGTGGAGGCGTTAACTCCTTCATTTTTTGATTTAAATCTCTGCGAATAAAAATAAAATCAGAATAAGATATTTCTTTTTTATCTAGCTTTTCTAAAGCTAAATCTAACTCTCTTTGATAATCATCATATGTTGGAGTAGCCATCTTACTTCCTTTCTGGACTTGCCATTAACTCTTCAAGGGAAGGAGGCTCTGTTTCTCGTTTCTTTCGATACTTGCGCATTAAGTCTCTACCAAGAATAGAATATGCCTCTTGCACTTCTTCTGGGGACCAATCTTTTTGTGCATCAATCTTTTGTATTGCACTGGTTAAATCATCCTTTCCAGCTTCCAATAAAGTCATTGTCCATTTGGTAGCAACACCACCATTATTAATTACTTCTTCATCTTCCAAATCAACAATGCCTTCTATTTGAGGTGCTGCTTTAAAAATCTTTCCTGCATATTCAGGTAGTTCTGCAAGTGCAGCTTCTTGAGCATCCTTCTTAGCTTTTTCTTTTATCTTTTGTTCTTGTTCTTTTTGTTCCTGTTCTTTTGTTGGTGGTCTAAATCCAACTTCTCTTTGAAATTCTTGAGAAGCAAACGGAGCGTAATATTGAGATGCCCGTTGCCGTACGTCTTCTATTGTTGGCGTTGGTAGCATATATTGTGCTGCCAAATCTTCTCCAGGAGAAACATCTGTTTGACCAGTTGTTGTTGCTGTTGTTGATGTTGCTGTTGTTGGTAATAAACTATTGTAATACCTATCCTTTTCAAATCCTATCAAATCAAGAGCAGCATTAATTTCTTTTGGAATTCCTTTAGGTTTAAATCTA
>TARA_R100001591_G_scaffold22843_1_pt1 | contig 14585 bp, 4 predicted proteins | sample TARA_R100001591 | Tara Oceans TARA_R100001591 (sample SAMEA2622725) | marine metagenome | biome: marine biome (ENVO:00000447); feature: surface water layer (ENVO:00002042); material: "saline water (ENVO:00002010), including plankton (ENVO:xxxxxxxx)" | depth 5 m
AGCAGTTACAAGACCAACAGGTTTAAATTTATCACCTTTTTTAAATGCATATCCTGCTCTTGCTATTTCAAATTCACTAATCGTGAATAAAGTTGAACCGATTCCAACAGACGTTGTTGCTGCACTCACACCAACGTTTAAGAGTAGATTTTTACCTGTTTCTGTAGTTGCTCCAACACCTAATCTAGATATACCCTCAACTTCAAGATTTTCATAAATTGGTTCGGGTATATTAATCTGTGGATTTATATATCCAGAACCTGAACTTACAATATTAAATGCAAGTGTGCCTCCTACACCTACTGTTGCTGTTACTTCAGCACCAGTACCACCTCCTCCACCAGCACCAACATTAACAGTAATTGTATCAGTTGTAACAGATGTGATTGTCAAAAAGACATTATTTGCTGGATCTGTTGCACGAGGATAGGGGTGATTACTAAAATGATTATCTTTATCACATGTAAACACTAATGAATTAGTTGCAATTTTTATTGTATTACTTGTATCCAAACCATGTGATGGAATAATTAATGTCAAATCACCAGTTGATGATTCATAAATTACATCAGTGGGTGTGAATTGTGCACCTGAATTTGCAGTAATAGAATTATTTGTTGAACTTACAAATTTGTGTAAGAAATTAATATCCTCTACACCAATTGCAACTGGTCCTCTGTAACCTGATCCAAAAGTTAAATCTTCAAAGAATTCAAATGCATGACCACCACCTTCATAAGTATGAACAATTGTACTTGGTCCTGCTTGAACTTCAAAACTTCTTTCTGATACAACACCTACCAAGAATAATGGTCTCTCATGATCTTGGAATATCGTTGTGGTAACTCCACTATATCCATCACAACTAAATTCAAGATTTTTTAGTTTAACTGTATTTGGACGATTGAGTCCAAATCCATGAACATCATTTGTTGTAACTGTTATAATACCTGATATATTATTATATTCAGCAGTTTGAATACCTAAACTTACACCAGATGATGTGGCAATACCTACAATGCTTGTTATTCCACCACTTGCATCTGTAAATGGTTTTACATTTGCACCTACGAGTGGTGCATATCCCAAACCAGGTGTTGAACCTAATGATACAATAAGACCACCTCTTGGTATTTGATTTTGATTAATGTCATCAGCAGCTACAATAAATGTGCCATTTTCTGATGTAATACCAGTAAATCTAATTGATGATATTCCAGCGGTGGTATCTGCTAAAATTCTATAATTATTATTAGTTGCACTTGCTGTAAATGGTCTTTGATATACACCATTAATGAATACAACACCATTTCCCACCTCAATGCCAGCAGATGTATTTGCACCTCCTACCTTTAAAGTAAAGTTTGTTGTAAGACCAGTAAAATTATCAGATATGTCATCAAATAACATATTTGTTGTATAATCTTGTCTAGTAAATGTTCTTCCACTAAAATCTGCCTTGACAAAAGGTAATTCAGTATTACCTTTTCTTGATCGGGTATTACCTTTAGGTGGAGTTATAAAATGAACATTACTATCAACAATATTAAATGCTCCTCTATGAATTCTGACAAGATCACCAGCAGAATGCTGTGTAGCACCAATTCCTAGTGCTCCCCTTTCAACTTTAACTGTAGGAACTGTTGATAACCCCTCTGATATATTTTGTTGATCATCTATTTTTCCACTTCCATCAGATGTACTTGAAAATCCAACTTCAGTAATCTTCATAAATTCATCATTTATCTTCAATACATCAGATGTTGCGATTGAACCAATTCCACTTAATGAGAATTGTGATGTTCCAGCACCAATATTAACACCTAATGTATGAGTTAAGGATGTAAATGTTATTGGTTGCTGTGTGATGCCATCTAATCCAATCATTGTTTTAGATAACTTTTTAGTCATATTCAACTTGTGTCGATTACCAGAACCTACACCAGTAAATGTGATCGCAATACCAGATGTTATATCCTGCCTTGTTGGGAATAATTGGAATTTATTAATATCTTCTAAAACTTTAACAAAAACAGTAGATGGTAAAATATCTGTTGTTACGCCAGCATTGTTTACTGTAGAACCAATAGAAACTGGTGTTGCTGCAACACCTACAAATGATGAATCAGGTGTGTATACTAATTCTTCATTTGTATTAAAGAAATGATTTGGTATTGTAAATGTACCTGTTGTTTTTTCTAAACCAACACCATCAGGATCAAATGTTTTGGTGTAAATTGGTGTTCCTTCATGTGTTAATTCAAATTCTGTTTTCTCTGATCTTTTCCCTTCTAAACCATCATACGCAGATAATAATACACTTTGAGTTACATTACCATAATTTAAAACCAATGGATTATTAGCAAAATCCTGTTCGGTATAAAATACTTGATTATATGCTTGTACTTTAACTTCATCAGTAAAGTTATCATCAGGGATAAAACGCAAATCAATATTATCGCCATTTATAACTGAAGTAAAGGAACCAATCCCAGAAGTTGAACCATATGATACAAATGGATATTGGACAACTAAAATATCATCTGCATCTCTTATTGCACTTACTTGATGAATAGCTGATGTGCTTGCAGTTGATACTTTAATTAAAGACTTAATAGAACTATCTTTTAATTTATCAATCGAAGCGTATGTAATTTCAGAACTAGTTCCAAGATTAAAAGTAGATTCAAGTCTGACAGTTCTTTCTGCTCCCTCTGGTTGTCCTTGTGATAAGAATCTGTGAGTTCCAATACCAGCAGTTGTAGTTCCCAAACCTACAATACTAGATTTTGAGTTTAATTTATTATTTCTATCATTTTCAATTTGTAATTTTATAAAACCATTTTCCAATTTAGATGTTATAATTCCTACTTGATTTGTAGAGATTCCTATTACATCATCGGAATAAATTTGTGATAAAGTTGTATTAGTTCCATCAAAATCAAGTATGACTTCATTGTAATTAAACTCTTTTGTAAATGTATCTTGTATGAATATATTTGCTTGTAACCCATTAAATGTATCTTTATCAATCTCGATAATTGATTCTGTATTATTAGAGTTTATATCTACAACAGAACCTGTTAAATTAACACTACCAACTATATTTGTTGTGATTCCTAATATATCAACATCACTAAAAGTTTTTAACATTTTAATATCATGATCTTTTGTAAATTTCTCAACAGGATCAAATATTAATCTTTTAACCCCAGTATCAGTAATTTCTGTATTAAAATCACCTAATTTTTGATTACTATCAGTATTGTTTAATCCAACTCCAGCAGTATCACTTGTTTTTTCAAGTAATATAATATCTTGTTCTTTAGTTAAAACTACTATTTCACTCAACTGGGTATCAAATGTATCTGGATCAACTACTTGAATAAGATAATTTACAAATCTACCAGTTATTTCATCAATAGAACTTGTATCTGGAGAGAAACCAACACTTGAAAATTTACTACTAATATCATCATGCATTATAACTCTATTTGTAATACACTTATTAAAGTTTGTTAATTTTTTAGTAGAAAAGAGAATGGTTTTTGTTTTATTTCCTTGACTTTCATCATCTATTACATAATCAAAATTATTAATCGCATCCACACGATTATCGTCACTAACAAGATCTAGAGTGATATTTCTTATTGATTCATTTGTCCTAGCCAAACCAACACTAACTTGACTTTGTATAAATGTGTCTGCAAAATTCTTTAATCCTGAAGGGTGTACAATACTATTAACACTGTTTGAGAATTTATCCCAAGTTATTGGACTTTTAACAGAATATGATAAATTTTGATAATAATCACTATCAGGTATTACTTGTAAATCTTCGTTTAATTTACCAATATTATCAATCCAACCATAATCTTGACGATTTGAAAAACCAACAGAGAAAGAACCTGTATTAGATTTAAGATTGATTATCTCTGCTGAAACACCTGTTGTTCTACCTGTAATTCTATCTCCCTTATTGATTATTTGTAATCCATCCAATTTTATATAATCGTCTCTTGTTTCAACAATTTTTAAATCAACTTTTTCACCATTTAATGTTAATTTTTCATTTAATTGGAAAACTCCTCTCTTTTGAACTGGTAGTATATTGGGATATTTTTTCTTATTAATTATAGATGCAAATCCAGATTGGAATGTTACTGCAATTCCTGGATTTGTGCTTAATCCTGCAACACTATACTTTACAATAGTTCTTGAACCTGGTATATACTCTTCAACTTTAAAGAATTTGAAGTTATAGTCTGAAGAATTAAATCCATCTCCTGTTTCATCCTTTCTTTGTACACCTTCGACAAATATTTCATCACCAAGTGCAAATGGTTGAGGATCTGAAAATCCATTGAATGGGGTTTGCATAAAACATTCAATTAAACCCTGTTGATTAACTCTCATTGAGTTAATACCTATACCATTTGAATTATTAATTGCAAATATTTCATGAGTTGTAGAATCTAATCCATGAATAGGTGCTATTAATTCAACATCTGCAATTGTTTGATTAGGAGTTATAGCTAGTATTGAAGAATCATCTATAATCTGGTTTGTAACTGGATTGAATAAGATTAAATCAGGTGATGTAGTATAATCAGAACCACCATCAATAATTTCAATATCAGAGATAGTATCTAAATTATCAATATTTAAAACTGAAGGTATGAAAACTTCAGGTTGTAATGTTTTATCGGATGAATACTCATATCCTATATCAAGTACTCTTGTTTTTTGAATTTTACCAATGTTATTAGATATTGCGACTAAATTAGCACCTGTTCCCTCTTCTGATATTACTTTATCAAATTCTGGTAATTTTTTATAATTAAATCCACCTGAAATAATTTTTAATTTACTAATACCACCTTTTACATTTTTTGATTTTGTTGTATATTCAATTTTTTCACAATCAGTATCATTATAAGTTAAAAATTCAGGCAAGTTTGGTGAGAAGTTGAATGTATCTGGTGTGACATCTGATATTTTATATTCACCATTATATACACTATCAAGAAAAATAATTTGAGAGTAATTTTGTACGTCGCTATCTGCTGTACTAATAAAACCACCCTTTGTTAGACCATAATATAATACTGGTGGTGTCGAGATAGTAGGTTGTAAGGTTAAGAATGCACCTTCAGGATTACTATCATCAGTTCCTAATCCAACAGTACCTGCTATACCAACATTAAATATTGTAGAGTCTTGAGAACTCAAAAACTCATTACTATCATTTTGATAGAATATTTTGAAATCAAATCCAGAAAGATTAGATGTAGATAATCCAAATTTGATTTTTGTATTTTTATATACTTTAATTTGAGGATTAATTGGAGATATAGTTTGCTCACTTCCTCCAGTATTTGGATTTATTTCAATTAATTTTATTGGATTTGCAAATAAATCATTATAAGTTTCTGTTAATTGGAAAGATGTGCTATTAATTTTATTTACAAAATAGGATCCTGTACCAAAACCAATACTTCCTTCATAAAGCACTTTATCGCCAGTGTTGAATCCATGATTTTCAATATCAATCTGATTTGATTTAACATTAGTATTTGTAAATTTAATTGGATTTATTAATAACTTTTCAAATTTAGAATTATAATTTACTTCAATAGGTGCAGTTGTTCCAATTCCAACTGTTAAATTTGGAACAACATTTATTTTAACAATATCACCATTTTGTAAATTATGAGTCGTAGTATTAGCAGCAGCTACTTTTGTTGTCACTGTGCTTACAATTTTTTCAATAGTACCAGTTACTTGCTCAAATTGTGATGATATATTATAAAGATAAGTAGATAAACTTTGAACATTGCTTCCATTCGATCTAAAGTATAATCCTTCACTTGTATTACCAATGCTTACTGTTGAAAGACCAATGTAATCCTCACTTTTTTTAATTACAAATAATTCTATTTGAGTATCAAATGTACCGAATGGTATTGGGAAATTACCATTACTATCATTAGGATCAGTGGTATTAGCTACATTGATTCGACTATTTGGTACAGATGGAATACGTAATAATACTTTTTGACCAGTTTTAAATGGATGATTTGGAAGATATATCTGTCTATTTGGTATTGAAACTTCTTTAGTTGTTTCACCAATCACATAATCAGTGCTTATTCCTACCCCATCAGTACCAATTCCAATAGATTGGAGTGAATTAAAATATACAATATCATTTTCTTGTGAATCAAATTTTTCTGTTTTTACTGGAATAATTACTTGATTATTTAATAAATCAACATTTGAACCAAAAGTATGACCTATACCATTTTCACGCCTTAATGAACGAATTATTTTTCTATCATTGTAAATATTCAATACTTCAATTATTTCATCATTTAATGCATTGCCTGAACCAACTCTAATGCTACTACCAACTGAAACATTATCTGGTAATCTATTAACAAAGATGTCCTCTATCGAACTGGTCACTCCAACAACACTCATACTTTTTGCTAGAGCAACACGAGAAGTGGTTACACCAATCTTAAATGAATCTGTCAAATTTTGTATTGACGTACTTAAACCAGAAACAAATACAAAATCTTGATTATTTAATTCAATAAAGGGTTTGTAATTTCCAATTACTGTATCCTGATTTAATCTTGTAAATACAACATTTTCAAATCTATCTAACTTCGTATCAATAACAGAAACTCCTATACCAACTATTTCACTAACTTGAGATCTAAAACCTTGACCATTTGTGTTTTTTTCATTAAAAGATGTAAGATCACCAACTTTATAATTTTCACCAGGATTTAATACAGTTATATCATTAATATCACCTTTAGATACTGATAACACCTCTGCTGATTGTGTAGAATTTTCATATGATTCAATTAAGAAATCATTATTAGCAAATTTTTCCCCAACATTATATGGATAAGTATTTCTTTTTAAATTTGAATTATTAAAATCAAAATCATGGTCTAATTTTAAATTATCTTGAATTAGAGATGATTTAAATGTTTTTCCTATAAAATATGGATAAGCACCAATAACTTTATTATTTGATGAATCTATTTCGACGGTGGCAAAGTAAGCATAAATTCCATTTGGAAACTCTGGTGTTTTGCAAAATCTTCCATTATGAACATCTAAATCACCAGAATTATCAAAAATAAAATCATCAACAAATATACCTTCAGCAAATCCTTCAGGTCTATTTTTATTTTTACTTATATTTTTAGTATAAGATGGTTTTATAAGTTTTAAATCTGAATTAATATTATCTGGATCGGAATATCCAGATGGTCCATATATTGGATTTCCATCATAAGCCCATCCTATAATAGGAGAATGTTTTTGTGGTTTTTCATTTATTAATTCAAAAACACCATTTTCTAAATTTTCTAATATCTTATCATCACAACTGAGAATATTATAACTTAAAAAATTGTTTCTCGAAATTAGTGTTGAAGATCCCTCTCTAAAATGTTCATTTAATTTTAAAATTCTTATAGATGAATCAAAATTACCATTCATACCTCTTGATATTACTTCGGCAGTTGTGGTTGATTGATCGTATCCTATACCACTGCTAATGACGACAGCATCTATTAACTTACCATCTACAATTATAGGTCTTACAATCGCTCCTGCACCCTTTCCTGTGGATATTATTTTTATATCTGGGGTGGAGTTATAATCTATACCTTGATCTAATATTTGTACATCAACTACTTTGCCATTTTCAATTATTGGTTTCACTCCACCTAATCGACCATTTAATATATCAACTTTTGGATTGGAAGCATTATTTACTATTTTAGACCCATAATCCATACCTTCTTCATATAGATATGCACCAGTAAATGAACCAGTGATTTTAGGAGTTACGTTAAATGCACCACTAACGTTACCATTGTAGATAACTTCAATATTAACTTTGATATCTGGATATTTAAATGTTTGATAACCAGTTCCTGTAGAATTAAATCCAACAAATTTTCCTCTATTGAAATCTGATTTTGAAGTGCCACCTATACCTGCGTCTGCTAATTTGAATGAATTATTATCTACCTTCATTACATAGTAGGATGATGCACTATCCAATCCTCCAATCGCTTTTGGTAATGTAGAACCAATACCAACTGCTGGCGAATAATTGACTAAATCACCATTTTCAAATCCATGATTATTAAAGTTAACAGTATCATAAGAAGTTGATATACCACTTGGTTTTACAATTAATTTACGATGTTGATATCCACTACCAGAATTCAATACGTTTATACTTGTAATAGTATTTTTTGGTTCTGTTCTAAATGAGTGTTTACCTGTTGCAGAAGAATCTGTTGCTAATCCTACTGTATTAATACCAGTAATACCAGTTAATGCATCATTTTTCTTATTGAATAATCTTATAGTTGTTGGATTTACAACTCTTACAAAATAAGGATCTCCATTTGCTAATGAACCTGTAATTTCAAAAGAACCAAATGCAGGACCAATTCCAAGAGGACTATTACCATTACTTTGATAATAAACTACTTGACCATCTTCTAATTTATGGTCTCTACTAAATGTAATTGTTTCTTGATTAATATCAACACCACCACCAAACTCTATTTTTCTACTATCGAAAATTATTTCCCTGAATCTTGCACCAACATTAGCCTCTAATTCACAACCTTCACCATTTAATCCTGTTAATGATATACTTTTTACGGATTGAATATCAAAATCCTGCGGATCAATCAAAACTTCTTTAACTGAACCACTTAATATTGGTTCGGCAAATGCACTTACAGCAGAACCAACAGGTTGAGAATCACCTGTTTCAATATGTAACTTTGGAGGATTAATTATATCATATTCTTCTCCAGCATTTATTAGATTGATTGAAGTTAAATTTCCATAAGTTACAAAATCTTCAGATAAAGGAGATCTAATTTCAACACCATTTTTTAATATTCCAATATCATTTATAGTCTCATCATTTGTTGATGTATCAATTAAATTCTGGGATAGAGGAAATTTTCTTAAAATTTTATTTGCATTTATTTTTTTATTATGATGTCTTAATAGAGTAAATCTATGTAAGTCTTTTGTTGATACACCTAAACCAACTTTCACTGTACTAGCAGTTCCTATCTGACCTCTTGAGGCATAAAGTGCTATTTTTGTAATGTTTGAGTTAGCTGGTGCTGGTTGTGGATCAACATAGTAAATTTCACCATCATTTAAACCTGTTACGACCTCACCAACAGTTGATGTAGTGTTTGAATTAGGATCTTTAATTGAATTATAAACAACTGCATCACCTTGTATAAATTTAACATCTCTGTTTGTGTCAAAGTTAAATTGTATTATATTGTATAAACCACTTATCGGATCTTTACTATTTTCATCAAATGAAAAGTTTATAGTTGTATCTGCAATTCCAACTAATGTTTCTTGAATAATTTCATCAGTTATTTCAAAACTTGGAAGTGAATTTGATGCAACATAACCATCAGTTTCACCATCCACATACATGTTTAATATATTTGAAATAATTTTTTCATTTCCTTCCTCTATCTCTACATTCGCACTTGTTGCTTTTTCTATAACTCTACGGATATCATAATCTCCCTCTGGTAGACCAGATTGTGGTGTTAAACCTGTAGCTATAAACTGATTTGAGTTAGTTATACTACCAACCTGTAATGAACCAACTACGGTCTGTGAATTTCTTCTAAAAATATTAAACTTATCATTCTTTTTAATAGATGATTTATCAATTGAAGTGTTTAAAGTAATAGTTGACCCTACTATACTTCTAATTTGAAATCTTGAACTAGTATTATATACCCATGAATTTGCAAATTTTTCTTTATAAGATCCCCCATTATTAAATATTTTAACACCTAAATTTTTGACAATAATATTTTCACCTTCATCAATTAAGTTAACTTTATCATCAACTAACAATTCATCTAAAACTCCAGTGACTCTTAATTCAATTTTTTTAGATAAATCGCCATTTGCATATCCAAAAATACTTTCATTTGAACGAATATTATCGGAGATTTTGATTGGGTTGCTAATACCTGTGCATCCAAAGAATTGATTTATTGATTTAGATGTGTAATTTATCGTATTGTTACCACTAATTAGTGTTCCTGTTTTATCAAATCCAATTGTAGAGTCAACTGATATAACAGAATCGGTTGTAGATACCTCTGATAAAACTTTTGAATTTGGATTAACTTTAAATATTCCTTGAATTAAATCTTTATCACTATATCCCACAAATAAAGATAAACGATAGTATGGTTTACCTCCTTGAATTACAATTTCAACTTCAGATACAGAAGCATTAGTTTCAAGATCATTACTTTTATAAATTGTTTGACCAATTAAATTTTGTGGATCTGCATCTGGAGTTATCAAATCAGCGATTATTACTTCTCTTCTTATAAATTCAGCTCCAGATGGTTTAATTAAATTAGATTCAAGATCAAGTATCGTAGAATCAACACCATATAATACTTTGAATAATATTTTTATCGATTCTTCTATACCTTTTGATTGATAAAAGGAACGTGCAAACTTAACAAAGTTTCCAACATCTAAATCAGATGTAAACTTTGAATCTTCAAAACCTGGTAAAAATGTTTTCTTTAATTTTTTATAAAACTCCTGTATGAATAATACTGATAGATTTTGAACAGTAGTTTCATTTGTATGACTTGCTGCTGTTGTCTGCTCAAAATTAAGTTTTTCATTATTAACATCTATTAATGATGAAGATACTCCTACATTATATCCTGTGATACCACTAAATCCACGTATACAACCTGTAAATGATGTAGATGTAATACCAGTATAAGAGATTATCTCATCGTCAATTTTAAGTAATCCATACTCATCAGGAAACCCTTTTGTACTTGTTACATTTATTGTCGTATGTGTAGATGCAACACCAGCAGATGTAACAGTGGTTCCAACAACAACTTCTGGTACAAGGTTATCACTTTTTAAATATTGGTCTAAATTACTAATTAAATCAGTTGGACCTCCCTGAAATTCTTGAGAGATATAATATTGTTTTAAAAATTCAACAGCATTCGGAAAATCACTTGTCACATATTCTGGCAAGTGATTTTCAATAATCGTATTGATTTTTATTCTTTTGTCAAATTGTGACATAAATTATTTCCTCTCTAAAACACCATTTGAATAACTTGAAGAGTAGTAGTCCCTTGAAAATACAACACCTGAAACATCTTCTCCTGATGCAATAACGTCTTTCAATGTATTTATCGAACTATTTGAAACATCTAAAGTAACAAATAAATCCTTTAATCCAACAACATCGTTTGATTCTGGGAATGCTTGTATTTCAATAATATTATTTTGTGCTATAGTCGAGGTAATGTTAATTGTATTCAAAATTACTTCACCTTTCTTATAATCAACTGTACCTGCTGATTTACGAAGAACATTTACATTATTTTTCTCATCTTTAGTAACAACACTAATTGTTCCTTTCATGCTACCGTCTAGATTACCAGAAGCATTTTTATTTGGTACATCTGTAAAATATGCAATTGATGTGCTTCCAGAAATTGTAAATCCAGTGCTCTTAATATTAAACCCAGAAGGATTAATATGAAACTTATTACCAAAACATAATTCATATTGTGCAAATTGATTTAGAAGTGCCTTCAAATCTCTTCTAACAATAACTCTAGTAATATTAGACGTAATACCATCATTAACTCTGTCAATTAATTGATTTACCTTACTATACTTAAATCTTCCACCAAATTTATTCATCTCAACATTATTTGCATAACTTTGAAGTGAATTTATAATATTTGTTCTTAAATTAATTGGTGAACCAATTTTTGAAGGGTTGTAATATACATTTGAATCAATTTCAACATATAATATTTTAAGATCGACTATTTGAGAGTCAATACCTGCAATTGCATAACTTTTTAATTTACTTTTGATTTGTGATTTATCAAAATCTGATAAAAAAGTACCATTTTTAGGTTTTATGCTTATTTGTACTTTTCCAAATTGAGGTGGATCTAATTCTTCACCTCCTATCACTGAAACTGAATCAGTTTGTGGGTAAATTTGATTAATTATTGCCTCATAATCACTTGGTGTAACTGCTCTATATTGTGCCGAGTAAAGTCTAGGAGCAAAATACTTAATAGAAGACACATCTTCAACTTCTGCCCCGTTAGAAGCGTTTGAAACGGTTGATACCGTTACAGTATCTGATGGTGTAAAGAAAGCACCATCATCTTTTGAAAATGTTCCTTGAAAACTAAAATTACTCGGTCCATTTCCGTCTTTTCCTTCAGTAACAATATAAGTTGCTAAAATTCTTGATCCATTTTTTAATTTTTTACCAAAAAATCCATCACCAAATAAAATTTCATATTTCTCATCCTGCACTTCCTGTGCCAAAAATATTTCTGAATTTTTGTCTAATTTTAATATATTATCGACTCGTGAATATTTTCGACCAATTGTAGCTTGGTTTGGATCTGCGACATAAACATTTAATGTTGATGCATCTATATTTTGACTATCGATAATAAATCTTTGATCAATTGAAGTGTTAACACGATATGTACGTGAAAGATATGTTCCTTCATAAATTAATATTTCATCACTAAATTGAGCAAATGAGTGATTTATTGGATTTCCATTTGCATCTGTTAGTATATTCCCATCATTATCAGTACCTCGACTTACAATTTTAGTTGATGTAACATCTGCGGGAATTGAAAATCTATGAGTGGTGTTTTCGACACTACCTACACAAACTAATCCAGAACGTAATGTTAATTTTATTGGAGATGAATCCAATGTTGGTCCAAGATCAACATCATTAATCTTTATTCTTGCAGTCGCTGCTCTTTTTGAACGTGGAACATAACCAATATTCCTTGCAAGTGAAACCACATTCTCACGAATTATAGCAGAATCTAAAAATGATTCATTTGCAACTAAATTTGCATTGAATGAATTAATGTAGGTATTGTAAGCTAAAGTATCAATTAAGATAGAAAAATTAGAACCCTCAAAATCAAAATCTGTAAAATTACTATTTGATCGGAGAAAATCCTTAATTTGTGCTTTGATCTCTTCAAAGTCTAAACTAGTGTATTGTGTAAACGGCATATTATCTTGTTGGTTCTAGTATAAAAGTAAAGGATTGTGTTGGCACCTCAAGACCAACAATATCAAAAAGTACCTTAACTTCCATTTCATTCAAATCTGGTCTTCCAATCACCTCTGCACCAACATTTGTGACTCTTGGTTCAAAATTAGCAATTGTCTCTCTAATTTGATCCTCAATCACATAAACGGTTGTCCTTGAAAAGTTGCCAAACAAAGAATCACGAATATCTGTGCCGAGTAAAGAGTTAAAAAACCTCTCAGAGGGCATTGTCTCAACTAAATTTCTCACTGATCTGACAATTGCACGTTCATTTATAAGCACAGGGAGATCATTTGTCACTGGATGTGGTCTAAATGACAAACTTATATCCTTAAATGCTCTTGATTTGCGTGGAATCGCCATTATTGATACTTTTAGATTTATTTATATCCTATCTGACATAATCATTCATCTTATAATCATCGCTATTAAAATATTGAAGTATCCATTTGACCACTGAACGGGGGTTTTTATCACCACAGGTAAAAATATCGATTGCTACACATTTTTTTTCAGGCCAAGTATGAACTGTAAAGTGACTTTCAGCAAGAGTAATGTTAACAGTGACTCCATGAGGTTCAAATTGATGAACAAAACAGTTTAGAAGAGTCAATTTTTCCTTAATAACTGCCTGAACCATCTTATTTGCAATTTCAGTCGGGTCAATTAACTTATTATACTCTATATTGTATACTTCAACGAGTGTATGAGTGCCCATGTAAGGATTTTTAACGTTTTTCATCCTAATTCTGGTTCAATGTAAATTTCCACAACTTTGTAATCGTCCTCTAAAACTTCTTTAAGGTAATTTTTATCCCAATAATTGTAATAATTGGTTTTTGCAAGTTTTTTTCTTGTATCTGTGAGTTCTTTTCGTGATTGACAAAGAACTAAGTTATATTTTCCGTTACTTGTTTGGATTCCTTGTATATATGTCTTCGTTTTTCCGTGATCTGCAATGAATTTGTAGTCAGGATAGTTACAATTGTAGTCATCAACCGCATCATACAAGAAATCTGCACTTATATCGTCTTCTACTACATAAATGATGACATCAAAATCGTCTCTTGGTACAAGTTGAGACAATTTTTCCTCTACAATCTTAAATTTTGCCTTTGATGCATAGGGACATAAGGCAAAATTACCTAATTCTGGTCGAATTTTAGATAATTGTCCAATCCAATGTAATATATACCTACTTTTCTTGTCGTTCATCAGGTGTTGTCCAGAAATAATCGTCACAATCACCTAATCGACCCCAGTTAACATCATTCTCAACCTCAAAGATACGTGTCGAGACCTTAAAATCAGGTGTTTTCACTGGATCGGGTGTCATTGAGGTATCAAAGATGCGACAACGGTTGTTTGGATA
>TARA_R100001591_G_scaffold63670_1_pt1 | contig 14578 bp, 5 predicted proteins | sample TARA_R100001591 | Tara Oceans TARA_R100001591 (sample SAMEA2622725) | marine metagenome | biome: marine biome (ENVO:00000447); feature: surface water layer (ENVO:00002042); material: "saline water (ENVO:00002010), including plankton (ENVO:xxxxxxxx)" | depth 5 m
ATATAACTACAACTAACATAACCGCAAGTGGAGATATAAGTGCAAGTGGAACTGGTTCATTTACTGGAGGTGGGTTATTTGATGGTAATGTAACAGTAAATGGAACTACACAATTTGGTCAGAATGTACATCTGACGGGGTCAGGTGCATTGGCCTTTAATTCTTCTGTAGAAAATCCATCTTTGGGTAATGATTTTATTTCGCATGAGCTTCATCAGGGAATATTAATACAGGCTGATGATAAAGTTACAGTAAGGCCATCTTTAAATGTTTTAGGAAGCATAACCTCAAGTGCAAACATAAGTGCAAGTGGTAATCTTATACTTGGTGGAAACATAAGTGCAAGTGGAACACAACATATATTTGGTGGAAATGTTGGTATCGGAACAACAGCCCCAACAAAAGAATTACAAGTAGCAGGTGACATAAGTTCAAGTGGTAATATTAAAAATAATGCTGGTATTATATTAAGTTCAAGTGGTAATATTGTAACAAATGGAAACATAAGTTCAAGTGGAACTATAACAGCCGGTGGTTTAGATATAAATGGAACTACTGATATGATTGGATTAAACCTAACAAGTCATTTAACTTCAAGTGCAAACATAAGTTCAAGTAATAGTTCAACTGGTTCATTTGGTTCTATGGTATTAAATAATTTACCAACAAACAAACCAACTAGGTCAGGTTCATTATGGTTGTCAGGAAGCGCTGGAGCTGGTTCTAAATTTTTAGTAGTGTTTACAGGTGAATAGGAGAGAATAAATGCCAAAACAAATTAATAAAAAAGTAGTAACTAGAACAAGAAGGGAATCTGATTCCATAAAGTATACATTAAATGAAGCTACCGAATTACTTAGCTTTCCATTTGTTTTTAATGAACTATTAACTCCAGATTCTTTAAATACACAACTTGGTGGTACAACCACTGGTGGATCTTCAAGTTTAATTGGACAAATAATTGGTGAAGGTGAATCGGCTATATTTGATAATGTAACTGGTGAATTTATTGGAAGTTTAACTGAAATAAGTCCAGACAAAGCTTATTGGTTAAAACCATCTGATTCACATGGTACAGTATTTCAAAATGTTGATGCTACAATAACGGGAGAAATTAGAAACCATCAAGATTTTTATTATTTACATATAGGAGCTAATTTAGTTTCTTATGCACTTCCTGAAAATTCTACATTTGCTAATGCTGTTGAAACAGGCTCGACTGGACATAATAGTTTAATCGCTCAAGACATCACATCAATTATAGGAAATGGTGAAATAGCCGTTTACAATACTGACCTTGGACAATGGACTGGAAATTTAGTTACCAATGGTTTTACATCAGGATCTGGTTATTGGTTTAAAACAAATGTTGGTGGAGCTAAAGCTCTGTGGAAAGTCCAAGATTTTCTTGACCTTCCTGGTGATAATGAAGGAACATGGGTGCCATGCACTGATGTAGGATTTGATGAATCAGGTACTTATGGAAAGGGCTGTAATTTTGTAGGTAGTGCTACTCCATTCCAATCACCTTGGGGTGGTAATGGTAATACCAACATAGGTATAGGTGGTCCTGGCCATTCTTTTGGACACAGACCAACTACACATTATAATTCATTATTATGGGATAATAATTTAGGATTTGGTACAGGTAGTTTATTTGATTCAGCCTCTAATGATTTGTCAGGATCTGCGGATGGAACTAATGATTATATAGTTGGATTTTTTGCAACAGCTTCAGCTGCTTTTCCAAATCCAGCTTGTATCGGAGCTCAAGCTTGGCATACACACACAATGGGGTTAGCTGGCTCATTTGGTGCTAATGATACAATGATTATATTTCAACTCTATGGAGATGATGGTGAACTCACACCACCATTTATACAATACACAGACCATGAACAATTTGGAATACCAAAAGTTGGAAGTCCGTTAGATGTAAAAGTTTACGACCCACGAAGAGGAAAAATAGTTTCAGCTTCAATTCATGAAGTTGAATACACTGCAGGTAGGCCAGCAATAGGAGCAGAAACAATTTTATCAATGTCAACTAATTATGACTTTAGCTTATTTTCTTCTGGATCTAGTGGTATTGGACATAGGGGCGCAAAAGCAATTAAACTAAAAAGTTAGAGGAATGTAGAATGCGTTACTTCATAACACCTACACAAGATACTTGGATTTCAAATGGTTCATCCAAAATTACAGGAGAATCTTTTAAAGACCAAAACTTTGGTAGAGACCAAATACTTGAATTAAAAAAAGAATTTTTTAACAATTCATTTGACCATCAAACGAGAGTTTTAGTGAATTTTGAGGGAACTGATTTTACAGATTTGAGAGAAAAAGTTCAAAGTGGGGCGATTACAAATCCAAAATATTTTTTAAGACTTTATGAAGCTGAGGGAAATGCTGAGTTGTCAACAACTTATGATTTAGTTGCTAATCCATTATATCAAGCTTGGTCAGAGGGAACAGGAAAATTCGGTGATAGGCCAAAAAATACTAATGGATGTAGTTGGGAAAATACATTTAATCCAATTGGTGGTAATGAGATTACATGGAGTTTTAATCCAGACGCATCTCCTCAATTTATAGAATTTGATTCGACATTTGAAGAAGCTGAAAGCTTTTTTAACTCAGTTAGTTCAAGTGACTTTTTAAGTGGTAGTAGTAAAAATGGTGGTGTTTGGATAATAGATAAAGGATTCGAAGCTTCACAATCATTTAATTTACAAACACCTGATATTGAAATGAATGTTACGGATATTGTCAATAAATGGGTGGACAAAGATATTGAAAACTATGGTTTCATATTGAGATTTAGTGGGAGTCAAGAAACCGATAGTGAAACATTTGGTCAACTTAAATTTTTCTCAAGAAATACTCATACGATTTATCAACCAAGATTAGAGGTTGTTTGGGATGATTCAAGTTTTTCAGACAAAGATACAAAAGGTAACATTGGAAATAATTCTCCATTGGTAGTTACAGGATTACAAGATAACTTTTTATATATGAAAGGATTGAAAGAAGAATATAAAGAGGGGGAACGAGTTAAGTTTAGAATTGGTGCTAGAAAAAGATATATTCAAAAATCTTTTACCACATCAGTACAAACTGTATCAGGCTCCTTTATCCCACAAGATAAAGGTTTTTATGCGATTAAAGATGTAGCCACAGATGAATTTATTATTCCATTTGATGATAATTTTACTAAAATAAGTTGTGACGATAATGGTAGTTATTTTATTCAATGGTTAGATGGATTTTATCCTGATAGAGTTTATAAAATTTTATTAAAATTAAAATACAATGATGGACAAGAGCAAATATTTGATGATGATTTTGAGTTCATTGTAAAGAGAGGTTAAATGGCCACAGAAGTTCTACTAGAAGCAATTTTAGATAAAATTGCAGATGCGTTAATTAACAGTTCATATGTTGATAAAGAAGATGTTAAACAAAATCAAAAAACAATCCGTGATGGACTTATATCAGTAGGTAGAGACAATTCACGAACACTAGTACTTTATCAAAAAGATATTAAAGCTAATGAAGAGGATTTAAGACAAGCGTCATTTTCTTATCAAGTTGTTGGAGATGGCAATGAGTTTGAAAATTCTTATACAGGAAATTTAAGTTCATTTTTTGACAGTTATCTTCCAGAAGATTACCAAGATATAAACTTAATCGATGTTATAATTGTTCCTGATGAGTTTGATAATATAAAATCAATTGAACTTAAAATTGAAACAGGACTGTCATCATATGTTCTTGTTGATGTGACTAATTTAATTTATGACCCAGTTAATAATAATCCCTTAAATATAAGTCAATTTTTATCATTAGAACAAGTTAAAACTGATATAAATGTAGAACAAGCTAATGAATTTTTAGATACAAATATATTTGAATTAATTCCTGAAGAGCAAGATAGACAACAACAAATAAATAATATTTTTTCTAACATAGAAAATTTATTACCACCTGAACCTAATTTTGATTTAAATAATGATGGAGCAGTTGATAGAGATTCTGGAGATAATTCTGAATGGATTGGTTCTTATGAATATTATTTAAATAATAGTATTTCAGCAACACAAGATACAGATGAAGCAACAATAGAAGAAAGTGAATCTTATATTACAAGATTGTCGGCGAATGCATCCGCTCAAAATGCAGGTAAAACAATTGAAGATTTAAGAGATAGGTTAAATAATTATCTTAAAGATATTGATGAACCGCCACCAGTTCCTCAAGATGAAAGATTGGAATATGAAAATAAATCACAAGGTTATTTAAAATTTAGAAATCTTAATCAAGGTATAATTATAAGAAATACTGATGGTAAATTTGTTGATAATTTAAATCCAGATACTCAAGATTATTTATTAAATGGTTTTACCATTACAATGTGGGTAAGATTTTTAGATAAAACATCAGAAGGAACTCTTTTTAATTTTGGAAATCCAACAAGAGAAAAAAACCCATTTGGTTTTAGGTTAGAAACCAATATTGCAGAAAACAATCAAAGATATATTAGATTATTAGTTAATGATAATTTAGGTAGTGGTGTAAATAATCCACCTCCTAGATTTTATGATTCACATATTGCAACTGAAAGTAATTCTAAAATAGACACCAACACTATAGAGGATTTAAATCTTATTGATTCAAATAATCAGTATACAAATGCTATAATACCTTTTGATTTTAATGAGTGGTATTTTATATTAGCAACTTATAATCCAAATGTTGATGAGTATAATTCTGATTATGGAAATATTAATAGTAATTATTGGCTTAATCATATTTTACAAAATGGAAATTTTACATCTCAATCTAATTTAGGAAACCGTTCAAAAGTTCAGTTAATATCAAAATCTCAATTGTTATTAGCTAGAGGATTCAAAACAAATAACTCAGAAGGGGTATAAGTTAAATGGCTTATGGTCCATATATTGACAATGAATCAGATGGATTTGGTGTTCCTGGAGTAGAAATAAAACCAACTTTATCAAGTCCATTCGATCCATATAGTGGTATTAATTTACTAAATGGTGCTTCTTGTACTCATATAGAAGTTGTAACTAATAATCTAATCGATTTTACAATATTTCCACCAGCTAGTTCATCAGCTGATGGAATTAATTATATTGTAAATGAATCACCTTATTATGCTAATGATGATATAGCTAACTATATGAGTCAAATAAATTGTTCTACTGAAATAAATCAAAATTTATCATTTTTTAATTCCATGATAGCTCAATGTAGTGATGGAACATCTGTTGTGATGGCAGAAAATATAGACACTCCTTTTTTAGATTTTCGAGATACTCAAAACCAAGAAATTACATACCAAAATCCTAAAGTATCAGATTTTATTCCAAATTTTGCTGATGGTTTTGATTCTTTTCAAGAAGGTGATTCGTTGGGAATACCAGCTATTCTGAATGAACCACAATCTATTATTGATGGAGAAATACATTCGTTTTACAATAGCCTAATAGAGCTAATGGGTAAAAAGTATTGTCAGGCTATGACTGGTGATAGTGATAGTTTTGTTAGTTATGAATTAGCTCCTGATTCTAATGATTATCTCCCTTATGCTTATTGGAGTTATCTTCAGCCATTTCAAGATATTGATTTAGATACTTCAGGAGCATATATATCAGGTTTTCTTAGCAGAATGCATGCAGAATATGGTCATACTGAGGGACTTCAAGTTGATGGTGCAGATGGTAAAACTTATTTTTTCAACTGGACAAAATTTAATTATTTTGACCTTAACGATAATAATTTAGTGGATGGTTCTCAAGAGTTTGCAGCACAAGGAAGACTTCTAAACAACATAGTTTGCAAACAAGCAGCTACAGTACTTTTTAATAATGGTATTGACGCTTGTAATAGTAGGATAGAAAATATAAATTCTGATGCTTACCTTGCAACAGATTCAGATAAAAGACCATCACTTGGTTTATTCTCAACATTAACTGAAAATATTTCAAATAAATATTTTTCAACCCCATCTTCAGAACCTATATTTTCTAATATTTCAAAAGATAATTTAGTTCCAAATCACAATGGTTCTCAAGCTAGTCAATTAACTTATGATTGGGGAGGAGATGAGATTAATGATACAACTGGTCTTGGTTATAATATAGATGAAGATGGTGATACGATTTTTATTCCAAAAAATTGGGATTATATGGCTATGGATGGTATTGGATATACAATGATACATCCAATACCTCATTCTAACCCACCTGATACATGGCCAGGTGGTGAGTATCAATACGTACCTGAAGATTGGAGTCAAGCTGACAATCCTGCACCTCCACTTGAAGGTTCAGGCGGAGACTATTTGGGTTATGGTGGATGGTGCCCATATATTTATGTTGATGCTCAAAATTTTGCACAAGTTGAAGATCTTGATGGTTCAATGAACTCTAATAGTGTTTTATATGGTAATGAATATTTTAATGGTGATGATGGTAAATATTCTCCATTATTTTGGTTGAAGCATAAACCAAGTTTGGATGAAGCAATTATGAGTGAATTTGCATATTGGGTACAATCTAATGAATGTTATTCAAAAGGGAGATGTTTAAAATTTAAAGCTACGCCTGAATTTTGGCAAAATATTAAAGATGAAAGTTATATTGAGGAACTTTTTGATGACTTTAGTTATCATAAAGATTTATTTTTAAGATGTAAAGATTATTCTGGACAACAATATACAACTTTAAATCAACAAGTGAGAATATATAATAGAAACGATATGACTTTAAAACCATATACTTCTCTTACAGTTAAATTTAAAATGAAAACAACGGATATTACAGGAGATGAAATGCCTGCTGTTGAAGCTGGGGTTTATAGGAATAATCCCGGTGTAAGAGATACTTCGGAGGACTTTCCATATGAATATGATAATGGAGGAAGTGCTTACACATTTAGCAAAAGTTGGTTAGATACTAAAGGTAGAAACAATTCCATTAATGGTGCATCTTCAAATAGTCAATATAGATTTGGTGGAATGCAAAGATTTGAAAATAATCAATTAAATGTATGGGAAACAAAACAATTTACTTTTTACGCTAGTGATTATTTTAACCATCCATATTATAGCACTTCTGGAGTTTGTGATAATGGTATATGCGATGGGAATACAATAAAAGATGGAACAAATTGTAGTAGTGATACTGATTGTAATCGCCCAAATGATAATCCTGAAACACTAAATAATTTATGGTTTTTTACTCAAGCTGGTAATGATTTTAAAGGAACAGTATATCTTGATGACTTTGAGGTATTTCCTTCAGGTGAATTTAAACCGGATGTTGATGTTAGAAAGAGAAAAGGACCAGATGATTATGGTATAGCAGATTTAACTGAATATTATGATTCAACAATAAATCCTACAGAATACGCTGATACTTTAGCTCCATTAGAAGTTCAATTTTATTTTTATCCAAGATATCCAAAAGAAAATCCATTTAATTCATCTGAAGTTATGTATCATGATTTTAGAAAAGGTTTATTTTACATTTATGATATAGATTGGGGAGATGGTTCTCCAAAAGAATTTACATCAACACCTGAACAATTATTTGAAGATAAAGCACTATATCATACTTATGAAACCTCTGGTATATTTGAAATAAAAGCTAATATGATTAGACTTCAAGAAGATAGTGAAGATAATTCTGAAGGAGTAATACATAATAGAAAATTTACTTTAAGAATAAATATTAATGAAGGTGGAGATGAAGATTTTTTATTTTTTGATTCAAATGGATTTGAATTTATACCATATAGAAATGTTCTTCCCATGGTTGGTGGGATATCAAAAGAAAGTATTTATTATAAATCTTTAGTTAGGAATTTGGGTATTGTTGAAGATAATTTGGTAGAAATAGAATTTAATAATGAAGGTGATAGATTAAAAAATGAAATAGCATTATCTAAAATAGATAATTATTATAACAATTATTTTACTCTATTGGAAGAGTTTCAAAAACCAAGATATGCCGAACCCTTTACTGGAGAATTAGTTGAATATAATAGAATGGCTTTATTAAGTTTACAAACAGGTGGTGGAACAATAACTTTTGCAGCTGGTCCAATTTTAAATATTGATTATTGGCAAGATGATATAAGTTTTTATATGGTTGAAGATTTTGCAAATATGTTTCAAGATGCATGTGTTGCTGCGAATCCAGATTTAATAGATACACAACAATTAGCAGCGACTACACAAGTTGCAAATATGTTTGGGCCAAATCCTTTAAATGATAGTGAAGAATATAACGAACTTTGGACGGTATATAATTGTGTTGCTAATACAATGGAGGATTTAAATGGTAATCCAATAGATGAACCACCACCACCAGTATTCAATGGTTTGAACATTGAGAGCGATACTTTTGGTAAAGCATTGGGTGATGTGGATATAAATACTATAAGATATTTTAATCAACCAAAATCAATGTCAGAAATTTTAGGTTTTGACTGTGATACTTTTTCTGATGATAGTATTAATAATTATGTTAAAAATAATGATTTTTTATTAGGTAATTTATATTGGACAGAACAATTCACATGTCCTATACCCGAGACAGACTTTATTTTTGAAGATGGTGTAGCACTTTCGAGAGCTAGATTTGGTAATCAATATAATTCTATCAATCTACTCAATGATGCTAATAGACCAGATGTTAAAGAAGAAAATAATTATCAGTTTACTATAAGATATAGTTATTATGCTGATACTAATACGGATTACGTTCCTAAAGCAAATATTTCTTTTTATGATCCAAATTCTAATTGGAGTAGAATAAGAGGTTTTAATTTACCTCCAACCGGTAATGATAATGATTACAATATTTTGCAATTCACCTACAAAGCTAAATTTGATAAAGAAGCCATACGAATTAGAATAGGTTATGGAAAAGTAACTGATTCAAACAATGGATATTCTTGTGGATTTGGTGATGCTGATGGATATTGTCAATTTGCAACTGGTTGGCAGTATTCTGAATGTTATGATTTTAGAAACTATGGAGAAAGATGTACTATCGATCCATCTGGAGGAAATGGTTGTAATGCTGACACACGACAGCCTGAAATATATGAAAATCCTGTACAATTAAAAATTGATTCAATTCAAATATCCAACACAGATTTATCAGCAGATTATGATGGTAGTCTTAATACACTTGACGACTTTATTTTTACACCTTATTCTGAAAATCTTTTATCAGGTAATTGTATAGAGTATACAAGTGATAATCCAAATAGTGAAACATATTGGGGGAATATTATTCCTGAAAACTATTCTATATTTAATAGAGAGGGTATTGATTTAGAAGCTATAGATTCTCTTGGAACTCCAATTATAGATAGTTATTCACAACAAAATTGGTTACCGGATATTGATGGAAATACTCCTTATTATCCTGTTTTACCAAGATATCAACAAGATGGAACTTTTGGAATTGCTACTCCAAATGGAAACATACCATTTCCACAAAATGGACCAATTACAGATGAGTCATATTGGGATGAGTCTATGATTGTAAGTATAACATCTGAAGAAATTGAAACTGGTGTATTTGATGACAATGGTGGTAACAATAAAGGATTTGTGTTTTCTGATTTTAAACCACAACTTAATAAAGAAACTTTTCAACCAATTAAAACAAAAAAATTATTTAATGTAAAAAAATCAAAAACTAATGGAGCATTTTAATGCCTATTTCAAAAAAAATAGCATTTAAAAATAAACCAAATCCAAATTCATTTGGTCAATATGTTTTTCAAACAACTTTAGGTGATGAATTAAATTTGGGTAATTCAATCACAACAGAAAATTGGGATATTGTTAACCAGTTGGATTCACATCACGATGACTACTCACCAAGTATTGTGATAGAAAATGGAAATGCTATTTGGTCTCCTACATCATTACCCTCCTCTGAAGTATCTGATATACTTTTAAGTGGAAATCACATCGCTTTAAAATGGACGAAAGAACCTTTAGAATTAGGAGCAACATATCAAATAACAATTAATGTAGTATCTGCAGATGATAATGGTGCACTTTTTATAAATCAATCAAATCCACCTGATAATTTCTTGAATCTTCCACCTATATTTATGAATGGTGAAACTGGTATGCATACGATATTTTTTACACCTTATGATAGAACTGAACTTTTGATATTTAATAGTGGCTATGATGACAATATAGTGGTTAATTATATTTCTATTAAAAAAGTCGAAAGTTCAGCATTTGCAAATCCAATAAAATTAAATCTTCCAATGGGTGGTTCTCCAGCGGTTATTTATGATTTAGATATTTTACAAAATGTTCAATATGGTGAAATCCCTCCCAATGGTAATTATTGGGATTATCAGAATAATCAAGGTGGTGGTGAAGGTTTACCCGTTGGTTATGATGATGATACTCTTGAACAACTTTTACGGCAATATGGTTCTAATACAAATTTATTAGTTGATATTGATATCAGTTCAGGTACATATACAAACCAACTTAGATATTATCAAAGTGGAGCTGATTGGAATGGACTTGGAGACAAAAAGTGGGGCGTATTTGCAGGAAGCTTACAAAAAATTTTTAGTGTTAGTTTTTATACTGAAGAAATGGCGGAATTGAGAGAGGAAGTTTTTAATTACGAAAATTCTGATAGTGTTCCATCTTCTTTAGATAAATTTAGAGAACAAGATTTATATGCAAAATCTATTGGTAATAACATTAATGAACAAATTTTAAGTTCTAATCGATATATTACTTGTGAGGATATAGCAGATGAAATTCCTTTATCTTATTTAGGTGATACAGCTATAGAAATTATTGAATTAGATATCGGTGAAAGAGGTGGAGCTTCAGACCATTCGACAAAAGATGTGGTAGTTCAAGGTTGGATGTTTGATGGTAATTCAGGTAAAGATTTACTTTATAACAGTTCTAATAACCTTCGTAGTTATGATGACATTTATGATAATATAAAAGTTTTTGGTGCAGATATGCAATATGCTTGTATATTTTATGATAAGTTACCTGATTTTGATAATGATACTGGAGGACCTGGTAAAATAATACAGAATACAATAATTCTTTCAAATTTAGCTGCAGAACAACCACTTTATAATCTCGAATTACCTCAAGACCATACCAATCATCAATATGGTGAGCCAAATGGTTCATCGGGCACAGATATATCATTCGATCCAAATGCATTCGGAGAACTTACTTCAATATTAGAAGAGGATGACACTATATATAATCCAATTTATTTTGTTTTTTGGTTACATGGTGACCACCGAAAGCCAGGTCCAGGTAATGATAAAAAACGAAAGTCAAGATTTTATGTATGTGAATTAAATCAAATTCCTATATGGAATGATGGACTTGGAATAGATGGTAATACTGAACAATATTTTGAATTTAGTGAAAGTGATTTTGATGTTAAAGAAGAAGATGATTCTGACGCGGACATGTCAAATATGAGGGTTAAAAAATTTATAGTTAGAATTGCTAATATAGGTACTGATTTTGAAGCGATACCAACACAATATCAACAATATGCTTCAGAAGTATTACCTCGTTCTATTCCTTTAAAATATGATAGATTATATGAAACAGAAGACATTTTGACTATTTCACCATTAAATGAAATTAATGCGAATATAACATATCCTTGTCAGCAAATGGATGAATATACAGATTGGGAACCTGTCAGTAAAGTATCAATTGGAAGTTCTTATGATTCAGCAGGAAATCTACAAGTTTATGATGAAGATGAATTTATTAAATTATCTAAATCAAGTCCAGCTACAATAAATTTAGATTTTGATGTATCTCTTTTAGATAAAAATAAAGATATACATGAATTAATAGTTGGTAGTTACCAAAGCTTTAGTGAATTTATTTTTTATGTTATTGATTGGGATGATGTTGACAATAAATTTAAAAATTGGAACGATGTTATTGATGATTACCCAACATCATTAGATAGTTTAGTTAGTAAGCAAAATGATAATACATATTTTTTCAATAAATTTGGCACACCTTTAACTAATGTATATGGAACTCCAGGAATTAAAAATATAAAAGCTGTTGTTTTTAATTACGATTATAGAGAATCCGCGATTACACCTATAAGGTGGAAACTCGTTCATGTTAAATTTTTCTTAAATATCCCTATAACCGAATTTGCTGATTTTTCAGAATTAGGTGGTAATGATTATATTACTATACCTTATCCAAATTCGTCTCCAGTATTAAATGGTGTTAGTCAAGACTCAAAATATTATTCAAGTATTAGAAAAGTTTTATCAAGTGGAACATTAAACGATGCTGATGTAATTGAAGAACAATCTTTAATAGAAGCTTTAAATAATGATGAATTGGGTAAAAATATACAAAGTATGGATTTGGAACAGACAAGATATTTCAAAAGAAGTTATGATATTTATGAATTACTAAACATCGAAGCTGTTCAAGATAATCAACTTATTTCTTATAATGAATACGATGGAGAAACTTCTGATAGAACTTTTCCAATGGAAAGTTCCATTGGACAGATATTTATAAATGATACTTTAGATTCAGATTTAATTCAAAATTGTGTTTTTGAATTTAATGGTGAAAATTTAGATGGTAAATCTGTTTATGATTCAAGCGGAAGAGGAAATAAAGGCTTTTTACTTGGAGATTATAAACTTAAAAAAACAAAAGGTTCTCCAATTAGGAGAGATTCTTTTATTCAAGTGCCAAAAAAAGGTAAAGAAAATGGAGCTATGTAAAGATGCCTAATTTCGACTATGAATTTAATCAAAACGATTATGATTTAATTGCAACGCAAAATTCAGAAACTCTTGGTGATTTTGATTATATTAGAATTATTGTAAGGCCCATATTTGACCTAACAACTATTGCTGAAAATGAGAATCAAGAAAAAGCTGTTTTTTACGCTTCTTTAGGTAATCCTCAAAGTATAAATATATCTCCAATACAAGATTCATTTCAAAACATTTCTATAAATACTATTCAAACAAGATTCATTGGTGGTCAATCAAATAATTCTAAAGGATTTAATGACTTTATAATTTATAAAAAAGATAATGGTGAAGTATTTATAAAACCAAATGAAATATTTAACGAATTTGAATTACCAGAAGATGAATATCAAATTCAAATAGACTTTTTATCACAGCTAAAGCCAATAGTTGGTGATTTTTCACAGATGCCGTTCCCTTATTATGATACGGAATTTGATATCACTGGTGAAGGTAATTTTGATATACTTGATGTATTGAAATGGAGAACAGAAGCTGGAAGAGATGACATAGCTGCTTTTATTGAGGACTCTCAACTTAATAATTATATTTTTCCAATATATACTGGTGGTGGTCCTCCTGATCCTAATGCTCCAAAAAATCCTTCTGATTTTTATAACCCTTTTTCAGATGGTTCAACTCCACTATATCATTTTTCTTGGATAATAAAAGAAATCTCAACTACAAGAAAAGAAGTTAGATTAAAGTTAGTCAATAAAAACATTACAGCAGATGATGATAACATTCAACATATAAAAGATATTTTAAATAATGAAACCGAAAATTATCAATTTAAACATTTATTATCATTACCAAATGGTGATAATGTACAGATATTAAATTATCAATTTGACTCTGTTACTGATGGGAAAAACAATCAGTCACTTATTTTAAAACTTTATGAGGCCTTACCATTAGAAATAAATAATCTTTCACCTGTTTCAATTGAAAAAGAAATTTTAATTTCTCAAAAACAAAATATTACTTATTTTTCTGATGTAGAAGCACCGAGTCCAAGATTTGGATTACCCATTGATGATAAAGATTATTTTATAAATCCTGATGGTAATTCAAATTACAAAACTTTTAATCAATTGTCTCAATCTATTTCTGATTCGGATATAAATAGTATTTTATCAGGTAGTAGCACTACTAGTTATCCAAATTTAAATGTTGATTTTAATAATTTTTCGAATCATGTATTTTTTAGTTCTGCAAAAACTAAATTAATAAATTTTAATGAAAAAATAAAAACTATTCAAAAAAACTATAGTTTAATATCTGCATCTTTATCATCTAATGGTGTTGATATTGTTAATGATAGCGAAATTTTAAAAAAACATCGTAAAGAATTATTTAATAAAATAGATAAAGAAATAAATTCATTTACACCATATGAAAGATTTTTATATTTTGATGGGCAGAGTGAGTCAACTGCATCAGCTCCTGGTTTGGGTAAAAATTATGCTGATGTTGTTCCAGTAACATTTAGTGGTGAAGCTGAACAAATAAATGGTGGTGATGGATTTAATGTTGTGTACAAACACTCGTCTGAAAAAGTATCAGGTGCTCACAATAAATTCATAGATTTATTTACAGATAAATATAGGGTAGAAAACAAACCATTTTTTAATTACAGCAGTTCAATTTATTTATCGTTCTTAATGAAAGGTGATAGTGGAAGTGCTATAACTTGGGAAAATAGAAA